>JGI24696J40584_12961292_pt1 | contig 13114 bp, 12 predicted proteins | sample TergutCo191P4_FD_40584 | JGI IMG/M metagenome (IMG submission 40584)
TCCTACTGAAAATGTTGTTACTCTATACTTTTTAAGTAATAACGGTATTACGCTGCATGGCCTTGAAATGTGATGTGCAGTATCGGAAGGGTGACACCTGGTCCAAACTCACCAAAGTAGGCGTGACCGGCGTCAGGAAGCCGGTCGTAGTAAAAAGGAAAGGCACGAACAATGCCCTGAACGGAGCGCTGAACTGTTCGATAGATATTTTTGTGGACCTTCCTGCCGAGCAGAAAGGTTCCCATCTGTCCAGGAACGTGGAGGTCCTCAGCGATGTAGTGGAAGAGAGCATAAGGGTCCCCGTCTCAGGCCTGGAGAACATGGCGAGTGGGATGTGCAAGAAACTGCTGATCCATCACGAATACGCCCAAATGGCGAATGTGGACATCAGGGCTGAGTATTTCAGAGAGAGCAAGACCCCGGCAGGAAGGGGGACGCTTGAGATGTATAAACTTCTGGCAAGCGGGTCCGCTGTCAGAGGAGACAAGATAAGGAAGACCATCGGCGTGGAAGTGATAGGGATGACCGCATGTCCGTGCGCTCAGCAGACAGTGTCCGAGATGATGGACTGCGCCGGCGGGATCGCCGTGATGTCACACAATCAGAGGAACGTCTGCACGGCCATGTTCAGAGTAGATGACGATATCGACATCGAGGCGGACGAGATCATAGATATCGTGCAGAGCGCGTTCTCATCGCCGACATACGAACTCCTGAAAAGAGATGATGAAGGGCAGGTCGTCATCAACGCCCACAATAATCCCAGATTCGTGGAGGATGTTGTGAGGAATGTCCTGGAATCGGTCGTTGAGAGGTACAAAGAGCTTCCTGACGATGCAGAGATAACAGTAAAGAGCGAGTCCGAAGAGTCCATACACAAGCACAATGCATTCGCGGAAAGGACCGCGACCATGGGCGAGCTGAGGGCGGAATATAAGAAAAGTATCACTCGGTGATCTTCTCAAGCTTCTTTTCCAGAACGGATATGTCCGAAACATAGACGTCTTCCGGCCACTCCAGATCTTCGAGGCAGCCGGTCCAGTATATGACCAGACCAGGTCCGAAGAGCTCAGTGTACGGGCAGAGCTGTTTTCGCGAATTATAGCGGAACTCCACATTGTCGCCGAATGATGCTTTGCTCTCGATCCAGCATATCTTCTTACCGCAATAGAGCATCGGCTCGCTGAGAAGACAGTCCGGGGTCTTCTGCCGCTCGTGGCCGCGGAGGTCGTTCTCCGTTTTGTATACGATGTTCTGTTCGTTCAGCCAACCCTGGAGCAGCCCTTCTCCCCACAACCCTCTTTCTTTATGCCTTTCGTCGGCCTGCGGAGAGTACACAAGGTCGTTCTTGATAACATCCCTGACCTCATCTGCGGTCTGCTGGCTCTCAAGCGTATCAGGCGATCTTATGAACTCCCAGAATTGCTTCTTGCTTGCCCCGTCCTCCTGGAAGATTATCATTGCAGTGAGGATCGGGGGGAACTTGTACTTGTCAGCGATCTCCATGAGCGTCTTTCCTTTCTTCCACTCTTTGAGCAGAAGGGGGGATTTGTCTCTGAGGAAATGGAAACGTTTCTTCACGTCCCTGCTTATCTTTTGAGTATAGAGCGTCTCCAAAAGCCTGCTGTCATAGCCCATCTCAAGAAGTCTGCAGAGGTCTTCCGGTTTGTTAAGCGAATCATAGATTTTTTTGTACTCTTCATACTGCATGTTATCACGCGGCTTTGAATTTATTACAGAGGTCTTCCACTGCCGAGATCACGGTGTCTTTGACCATCGATGTCGGAGGGCAGTATGCGTTCTCAGAGCGGGCCAAGAAGTCTTCGGCTGTGATCCCTGAGATTATAGCGGAAGTGAGCCAGTTTATTCTTCCGGTGGCCCCTTCTCCGGCGATTATCTGTGCGCCTATCAGCTTATGGGATGCTGCGTCCGCAAGGATCTTCACGGTCATCTCGGTCGCTCCCGGGTAGTATCTCGCACGGGTAAGCCCTGAGGCTTTCCCCCAGACAGCTTCTATGCCGTACCATGAGGCCAGGCCGAGCGATAACCCGGTACCGGCTATCTCCTTCTCGCCCATAACGCTCACCCATGGGCTGGCAATCGATCCGTAGAGCGCTTTCCCGCCGGCGGCATTGATGCCGGCAACGTTACCCTGTTTGACAGCCGAAGAACCAAGCTGGCTCATTGTCGGGCCGGTTGCGACCGCCGACATGCATTGTATCACATCTCCCGCAACATAGACGTTCGGGACGAGACCGCCCTTCCTGTACGGCTGCAGCGATGGGGACACGGCGACGCCGCCGAGCTGTCCGATATCGAATCCGAGCATTTTCGGTATATCTGTGTTGGCACGGATACCGGTCGCAAAGAGGACCATTTCACACGGATATTCTTTATCTCCTGCCGTCACGCTGCTGACCTTTCCGGTTCCGTTGACTGATTGCACCGGGGCACTGAGAACGAACTTGATCCCTTTGCTCTCAAGGTATTTTTGGATATGGTCTGCCATGTCCTTTTCCCCTATGCGCGGCATGACCTGATCGAACATCTCGATGACCGTCACTTCTTTTCCCAAATTGGAGAAGGCCAATGCCATCTCCAGCCCTATCACTCCGGCGCCGCAGACGGCGACCTTTCTAACATCCTTCAGGTAAGACTGTATGTTCTTTCCGTCCTGAAGGGCCCTGATAATGAACACGCCCCTGAGGTCCGTGCCTTTTATCGGAGGTATGAAGACCTTTCCTCCGGTAGCAATGACCAACGAGTCGTATTTGTATGTCTTTCCGGCGGCAGAGACCGTTTTTGAGGAATCGTCCACGGAGTCGACATTTGTTCTCGTCATAATATCTATGTTCTTTTTTTCCCGATAGTAATCGGGCGTGTGCATGACAATATTCTCCCAGGCAACCTTTCCTTCTATTGCCCAGGGTATGACACACAGAGAGTAAGCTACATCCGTATCTTCTGTGAAAACAGTTATCTTTGCGCCGGGATCCGTTCTTCTAGCGGATGATGCCGCAGTCATCCCTGCCGCGCCTGAACCGATGATGATTATCTCTTTGACCATTCAATTGGCCTTCCTATGGGGTCAGATTGAACGGTCTCTTAATAATCTTTCTTATAATGTCCGAACAGCATCTGCTATCTATTGTTGAGGGAAAGGCAGATTTCAAATGAAACACGGAACGCGATGGAAACTTGAGTTATTTGCGGAAAACGCAAGAAAGGCCAAAAAAGGTCTCAGAGCAAAGAACGCGAAAATCAAGCGACTGGTTGCGCTTATTTATGCACTTGAAGGGAAACCGTTGGACTGTGATGCCGTAATGAGCAGTTATGCAGCCATAAAGAGCAGCGAGGGCGTCCTTTCTGTTTTCAGAGGAAGGACATCTTTGTGCATAGCGGCAATGCTGTCGCTCAAAGGAAATCCGAAAACGCTCTTCGACCGCACTGTGGCCGTATACGATATGATGAACAAACGGTTCTTGAAGTCTGATTTCCTTGCAGTGGCTGCATTAATGGTAGCAGTGAACGCAGACCCTGAGGACTATCCGCAGATAGTTTCCCGCATGAGGTCGTTCCATGACGGCATGAAGGCGCAACGTCAGTCCTATGCGGGAGCTGCTGAATACATATGTACAGCAATGCTTGCTCTTTCCAATGCAGATCCTCGGAACGACGTTGAAAGAATAAAGCGCATGTATGACATCCTAAGGCCTGAATTATCGACGGAGACGGCGCTCGCACTTGCACAAATCGCCCTTGCCAGCGGTGTATCGGATGTTCAGGCGGCGGACCGTATCCTAAAACTCAAAGGCATGACCAAGGATCGAAAGATGCCACTGGACCCCATTATGCTGGGTGTTCTCGCATTGCTCCCATCAGACGCGGAAGCGATCCTGCAGGACATCATAGAAACACAGGCACTTCTCAGGACGAAAAAAGGCTTAGGTGCATTATTTGCTAGAAAGCAGGAAATGCTGCTCTATGCAGCGGCGGTCATTGCGTCTGGATACACAGAGGACACGAAAGAAGATCAAGTGATAGCTGTAGCGTCCACAGGAATATTCAGCACGATCATAGCGATAAATGCGGTTGCGATAGCTACAATGGATCCTTCCATTGGCATTCTGGCAATAGAAGTAATCTCTTCGAGCTGATTGGACTGTGGCCATTTATATAGCAACATCCCTAGGCTGACAAGGCTGTGACAGGGTCTGATTGGTTCTTCGCCGAAGAACTTTATAGTGTCCAAACAGCATCTGCTGTCTATTATCGAAGAAAGGCGGATTTCAAATGAAACACGGAACGCGATGGAAACTTGAGTTATTTGCGGAGAACACTATAAAAGCTAAAAGAGGCCTAGGATTGAACATTGTCATGACAAAGCGGCTGGTCGCACTTCTTTACGCGCTTAACGGGAAGCCTATAGACCATGCTGCAGTAATGAACAGTTATGCCATTGTGAAAGACGGAAGCAGCGTACTTTCCGCTTTCAGAGGGAACATGTCCATATGCATTGCGGCGATGCTGTCGCTTGAGGGGAATCCAAAAGCGCTCTTTGACCATACCGTGGCCGTGTACGGCATGATGAAGGATGCCGGTTTCTGGAGGTCTGATTTCCTCGCGGTAGCCGCATATATGGTCGCATCAAATACGGATCCGGAGAACTATCGGGCGACAGTTGCTCGCATGAGGTCTTTCTATGAAGGCATGAAAGCACAGCAGTGGCTGTACACAGGAGCAGACGACAGCATCTTTGCGGCAACTTTAGCTCTGTCGGAAGTGGACATCAGACAAGGTGTCGATGGCATCGGGCGGTTATATGAACTGCTTGGGCCTGGATTCCTTGCAAAGAACAGCGTTCAGATGCTTGCACAGATCATGGTTGCCGGAGGAAGATCGGACCCGGCAGCGGCAGAACGTGTCCTCGCTCTCCGCAATGCGTTCAGGGCGCAGAAGATGCCGTTGGACAAAGCATATACGCTCCCCTCACTCGGTGTACTCGCATTACTTCCGGCGGACGTGAACGTCATTGTACAGGATATCAGAGAAGCGATGGCGCTCCTCAGATCGCATAAAGGGTTCGGTGCCTTTTCCGTTTCAAAACAGGAGATACTGCTGTATGCGTCAGCGGTCACCGCATCAGGATACAACGAGGATGTGGAAGGCGATATCGTGACCGCTGCGGCATCCACGGCCATCATCAACATAATCATAGCGATGCAGACGGCCATGTGCGCGGCAGCGGCAGGCGGTGCGGCAGCTGCATCATCAGGCTGACAGAGGTGCGGCAGGGCTGATTGATAATGATTAATAGGCAGGAACATATGCTCTGGCAGGCTTGAAGATGAAAGAGAAGAGGCCACCGTTCCAACTTGAGGCGTGCTGGAAGGAGAAGGACATGATCTCCGGCAGAGTATCCGATGCAATGGTAGTGATAATGCGCACAAGCGGATGCTGCTGGGCCAAAAATGGAGGGTGCACCATGTGCGGATACAGGCAGGCGTCCGTCAGCACGGTGACAGAGAATGATCTCAACAAACAGATCGACGAGGTGCTCTCTAAGTACAAAGGGGAACCATTTGTCAAGATATACACGTCCGGGAGTTTCCTCGATGAGAACGAGATACCTGTCCCAATAAGACAAAGGATACTGAGCGAATTCTCCGGCTGCGAAAGGATACTCTTTGAAAGCCGCCCGGAGTTCGTGAACAAAGAGGTGCTTTCCGCCCTCCCTAAGACAGTGACGGTCGCGCTCGGTCTTGAGAGCTCTGACCCTGATGTTCTGAGCATATCGATCAAAAAAGGGTTCACTCCCGAGGACAGCAGGAAGGCCGGGCTGCTTATCAAGAGCGCCGGCCTGACGGTCAGGACATATCTCATGCTGAAACCTCCCTTCCTCACGGAATCGGCGGCGATAGAAGATACGGTAAGGTCGGCTATGTTTGCAGATGAATTTTCCGATGAGATATCCGTAAATCCGCTCAATGTTCAGCGCGGGACGTACGCGGAGAGACTATGGAGGGCCGGAGAACTGAGGCCGCCGTGGATATGGTCTCTCGCCGAGGTGCTGAAAAGACTCTCTGGCAATGTGAATGCGAGACTGATGTCGTCCCCCTCCGGAGGGGGGACGCCGAGAGGGGTGCACAACTGCGGGAAGTGCGACAGGGAGATGCTCGACGGGATCGAGAGGTTCTCCTTCTCGCAGGATGTGAAGGATCTGAATGTCAGATGCGATTGTATAAAAGAATGGCAAACCTATTTGGAATCGGAAAGGATACTCGGTACGGCGGCGGACCTTGACAGAGAGTTCAACGACGACCTTGCGTTAGGAAGTGCGAAAGATGGTGGAGTACGACATTAAGAAAGGCTGGTTCAAAAATATCGAAGGGGATCTTCTCAAAGAGATGATGAAGGAGGTCTTCGGGAACGTGTCCCAGAAAGGAGACGCGCTCGTATCGTCATACGGGGTGCTTGAAAGCATCACGGTGAAGGTCATGGGCAAGGACAAGCTGGAAGTGGTAACAGCCAGCAAAGACGGCAAGATGACCGATGATGATATCCTTAACAGCAAAAGAAAACTCAATGTTTTCGTTGAGAAGGCGACGGGATTCGATGCCAAAGCGCGTATGAAGAGAGCTCAGGCGAAGGCTAAAGAAGGCAGCCTCTGAAGCTGCCAGGACAGTCCTCGGAGATGGGAACGCACAGAGAGGGTTTTTCATAAGGATGAGGATGTCCCAGATAGTATGGGAACACAGTCGGAGGAGATGGAAATGGATATTCTGATAATTGCGATGTTCGCGGTACTATGTATACTGACGGCAGCCAATCTGGTCCTTGTCCTTAGAAAGAAAGACCGGAGCGGCACGTCTCCCGGACTAGAACGCCGGTTGGACTCTCTTGAAACATCATTCGGGCGGTTCGACCCGATGATCCGCGAAGAGTTCGCCCGCAACCGTGAGGAAAGCAACAAAGTAGCGCGTGAGAACCGGGAAGAGCTCAGCATTCAGCAGGAGAAGATGAAGCAGACCATCGACGGGCAGCTGAAAAACATCCGCGAGGAGAACGAAAAGAAACTTGAGGATATGCGGAAGACCGTCGATGAGAATCTGAAAACCACGGTCGAGAAAAGGTTCGACGAGTCTTTCAAGCTGATAAGCGAAAGGCTTGAGCAGGTCCACAGGGGCCTGGGGGAAATGAAGCAGCTCGCTGACGGAGTGTACGATCTTAAAAAGGTCCTCGCCAACGTCAAGACGAAGGGCAATCTAGGCGAGATCCAGCTTGGTTCCATTCTCGAACAGATCCTCTCTCCGGGCCAGTATGAGCCGCAGAGGTCCGTAAAGGAAGGCAGTCTGGAGCGCGTGGACTATGTGATAAAGCTTCCCGACAAGAACAGCATGAGCGAGATGCTGCTGCTCCCAATAGATTCGAAGTTCCCGACAGAGGATTATCAGAGGCTGATCAACGCATATGATTCCGGCCTCGCCGAGAGCGAACTGAAGAGCATAGAGAGCAGTTTCGAATCGTCTGTCAAGAGATCAGCGAAGGATATCCATGACAAATACATCAACCCGCCGAGGACCACCGATTTCGCCATCATGTTCGTCCCGTCTGAGGGATTGTATGCAGAGATAGTAAGGAGAGCAGACCTGTTCGAGACCCTCCGCAAGACCTACAAGGTAACAGTGGTCGGACCGACGAACCTTGCTGCATTCCTCTCAAGCCTGCAAATGGGTTTCAGGACCCTTGCGATCGAGCGCCGCTCCAATGAGGTGTGGGAACTGCTTGGCGCGGTCAAGACGGAGTTCGGCAGGTATGGCACATTGATGGAAAGCATCAAAAAGAAGATCGATTCCGCGGCAAAGGAGATCGATACTGTGGGAGTTCGCTCAAGGGCGATCGAACGCAAGCTGAGGTCTGTAGAAGAGCTGCCAATGGAAGAAAGCGCGATCCTCCTCGGCGAAGGGATGGACGACGACCCGGAGCCGTGATGCCGTTTGATTTTTATCTGCGCCGAACATAGGCTATGACATGGGCGCCGTAATACTTGGTAAGAACCACCTCCGGTGGTGCTGTTCCTGCAACCTGCCGATCATGGAGAGCAAGCAATGCCCGGTCTGCGGCGCTGGAACGAAAGAGATAGAGCTCACACCTCCCGCAGATGCGCGTCCGGCGTTCGACCATGACATCCTCATGGTAAGGAAGCTTGTCAACAAAGACTTCGGTGAAGATGCTGGCACTGCATTGCTGCCGGAAGGGCACATAGTACTGATGAGCAAATCGCCGGCAACAGACAGGATGGACGAGGTCATCGTCGACGGCGCCGTCGTCGGTGCGATAAGGCATGATATTGGGACAGGATGGAAGTTCATTCCGAGAATGCAGGGGGCCGTGCGCATCCTCAAAGGAATGACCAAAGGGTATGTTGTATGCGACGCGAGCGCGGTAAAATTCATAAAAGAAAGCAAGAACCTGATGGCACCCGGCGTCAAAGATGCCCACCCGGACATCAGGATCGGCGATGAGGTCATGATAGTCGACCCCGATATGAACATAGTCGCCACGGGGTCCGCCAGGATGTCAGCGGAAGAGATGATCGAAAACGACAAAGGAGTGGCGGTCAAGACAAGATGGTACAAGACAGAAGAATTCCTGGACCTTCAAATAACGCATACATGGGAAGACGCTGTCGAAGCGAATACCGCTGTGATAGACAAAAGGGTCAACGAAGCGGTCGGGTTCATCAAAAGCACGATCGAGAGGAATCAGCTTCCCGCAGTAGTGTCGTTCTCCGGGGGAAAGGATAGCCTCGCGTGTCTCCTGCTCGCACTCGATGCCGGGCTTAAGCTTCCCGTTCTCTTCATTGATACCGGCCTGGAACTCTCCGAGACGGTGGAACATGTTCATGACACAGTGAAGCGCCACGGCCTCTCGCTGATAGAGGAGAAAGCTCCGACGGATGCTTTCTTCGGGAATCTCGCTTTCTTCGGTCCGCCCGCAAAGGATTTCAGATGGTGCTGCAAAACGAACAAGCTCGGACCGACAGTGTCAGCGATAAACAAGAACTTCCCGGACGGGGTGCTCTCTTTTATCGGACAGCGCAAATATGAATCCGAAGCAAGAAACGCCAAGCCGAGGGTGTGGAGGAACCCATGGACCCCCGGTCAGCTGGGCGCATCGCCGATACAGAACTGGAGCGCGATGCACGTTTGGCTGTACATTTTCTCAAAGAAGGAGCCATTTAACATCTGGTACACAAGAGGCCTTGACCGGATAGGATGCTTCCTTTGCCCGGCATCGGATCTTTCGGAATTGGAGATAATATCAAAAGACAGCGACAGATATCCTCAATGGAGAAGATTCCTTGACGAATATGCGGAAGCCAACGCACTCCCGCAGGAGTGGAAGGACTTCGGTCTGTGGAGGTGGAAGAATGCACCCCCATCGATACGTGAAGAGGTGAAGAAAGTGACAGGAAAAGATGTTCCGGAACTGACAAAGAGGAGACCGGTGTCGGACAAAGGGCCAATAACGATAAGGGTCCAGGAAGGTTATTCGCCGTGCGCGATGGGATACAGCATCGAGGCCGCCCTTTCGAGACCAATAGATCTGAAGAGGCTGAAGCCCTTCTCGCATGCGATGGCATGGTATTTGGAACCGGACGAAGAGAGCGACACCCTGATGGCGGATCACGTAACGTTCTATGGTGCGGGGTCCATCATTTCCAAGTCTGGCACCGAAAGGGATGCCAGGCTCAATATTGACAGGGCATTTCAGCTGATAGTACGCGCCGAACAATGTATCGGATGCGGGCTCTGCGTCGCGAGGTGCACTCCAGGCGCGCTTTACATGAAGGACGGCAAGGCGGAGATATACGAGGACGAATGCATATTCTGCAAGAGCTGCTTCGGCCCATGCCCCGCCGTGAAGTTCGGATCGGATGCCGCCAACGATGTTGACATTGTCTGATGCCTGAATAGATTATTAAACAGAATGTCATTCTATCCGTATCATGAAGATCGAATCTGGCGACCTCGCCGCCGTTATGGAACGGGATCCTGCAATAATAGATGAGGAAGATGCCATAAAGTATCACACCGGGCTCCATGCGGTGTCGATGTACAGAGAAAGCCACAGACTCTGGGCGGAAGGGAAGTTCAAGGAAGCCAGAAAGATCAATTACGAAGCTCATAAACTTACAGGCTGCGACATACACCCGGGAGCTACCGTCGGAGAAGGATTCTTCATAGACCATGCCACCGGAGTGGTCATAGGAGAGACGGCCGTCATAGGCAACGACGTCACGATCTATCAGGGTGTCACATTGGGCGGGGTCTCTTTTGAAAAAGGCAAAAGGCATCCCACCGTGGGGGACCGCGTCGTCATCGGCGCAAATGCGACCGTCCTCGGAAACATCACCATAGGCAATGATGTAAGGATCGGCGCAGGCTCGGTCGTTCTGAAAGACGTACCCAACAACAGCACGGTGGTGGGAGTTCCGGGACAGATAATAGAAAGGGACGGCATCAAGATAGACAAGAGGGAGATCCTCAGACACAATGATATCCCAGACCGCATCGGGGAAGAGATAGCCAGACTCCAGGCGGAGATAGACAGGCTCAATGCGATGATAAAGGACATCAGCAAGAAATGATGAGGTAGCCGTGATAAGATGTCTCTGACGTTATACAACAACCTTACCAAACAGAAAGAGGAATTCATCCCCATTGAGCACGGGAAGGTCAAATTGTACGTGTGCGGCGTCACAGTGTACGACGATATACACATGGGCCATGCCAGAAGCATGGTCGTGTTCGATACGCTTGTAAGATATCTCAGGCACATCGGCTATGACGTTACCCATGTGACGAATTTCACTGATGTTGATGATAAGATAATCAACAGGGCCAATAAGGAAGGGATAGACCCGCTAGAACTTTCCGCAAGGTATATCGGCAGATATTTCGAGGACGCAGACAGGCTGGGCGTGAAAAGGGCCGACATATACCCGAAAGCAAGCGAGAGCATGGATGTAATAATCAAAATGATCGAAGAGATAATCGCTAACGGATTCGCATATTCGACGAAGGACGGCAGCGTCTACTTCGAAGTGAAGAAAGTAAAGGATTATGGGAAGCTCTCTAATCAAAAACTCGAAAGCATGGAATCATCGGGCAGAGTGGTGCTCGACGAACAGAAGAAGGACCCGATGGACTTCGCTGTATGGAAAGGCGCGAAGCACGGAGAATGTTCATGGGACTCCCCCTGGGGGAAAGGAAGGCCGGGCTGGCACATCGAATGTTCCGCAATGATCCGACGCCATCTCGGAGACAAGATCGACATTCACGGAGGAGGCAGCGATCTCATTTTCCCTCATCATGAGAATGAGATTCTGCAGACCGAAGCGGTCACTCACGACATCCTCGCCAACTATTGGATGCACAACGGCATGCTTCAGGTCAAGGATGAGAAGATGTCGAAATCGCTGAACAACTTCTTCAGGGTGCGCGATGTGATAGAGAAGTTCGACGGCAACACGATAAGATTCTATTTCCTGAACACGCACTACAGCAGCCCCCTGACCTATGGAGAGGATATGCTGACCGAGGCGAGATCGGCCCTTAAAAGGCTTAAGAACAACTACGCTGAGCTGTCGGTCTATTCGAAGGCCGGCCCGGAAACGGATGACGACCGCTGCGATCTCATCGAGGGCATCAGGCACAGATTCTTCGAGGCAATGAACGATGATCTCAACACAAGTGCCGCAATAGAACAGATGTTCCAGCTGGCACATTCCACAAACAAAATGATGGCAGACGGATCCTTATCGAAAAAGGCTGCCGGAAGGATACTTAAGACGATAGATGAGTTCAGCAGGATACTCGGGATACTTCAGGAGGACGATATGAAGGATGACGGAACGACGGATGCCGTGATGGCGGTCCTTATCGAACTCCGCAAAGAGCTCAGGGCAAGGAAGCAGTATGATCTCGCAGACATGATAAGGAACAGACTGGCTGATGCAGGGATCACTCTGGAGGATACCGCGGACGGTATGAAATGGAAGAAGATCTGAACGTAAGGAAAAAGGCTGAACTCACACTCGGCGGCGGCGTAAGGCTTCCGAGTGGGTTTGTCTTTCCGTACAGGATTTCAAGGTCCACCGCAGGGCCGGGCGCAGGCTCCGCCTCCGCTGTCTTCTCTTTCGGCGGGCACAGAGTGAAAAAGAGCATATCTTATGGATCGGGAGAGTTCGAGCTCGTTGAAGAGAACAGCAGGCTTTCTATGAAAAGGAACGGAGTTCCTTTCCTGGAGGAAGTGAAGATCGAACCAATAGTATTCCATTGCCCAGAACAGGCGTTCTTCAATCTCGATCATAGATGCATATTCAATTGCGCATTCTGCGTATCTCCGCTGCTAAGCAAGGATCTGGACAAGGGGCTTTCCGACGAGGATATGGTAAGGATGACAAAAGAGGCCATCAGCGATGGGCAGAAGGTCGTATCGGTCTCTCTCACAAGCGGTGTCTTCGGCAGCGTTGATGAGACGGTCGAGAGGTTCGTATCGTGCGTTTCGAAGCTCAGAAAGGCGTTCCCGGAACTTCCTATCGGCGTCGAGCCGTACGTTTCCGGTAAAGGACACATCAGAGCGCTGAAGGAAGCAGGGGCGACCGAGATCAAACTGAACATACAGTCTCCAAACAGAGCAATATTCGAGAAGGTCTGCCCCGAATTGGATTATGATAACATAATCGAGATGCTCCTCTATTCGGTAGATGTCTTCGGATCCGGCAAAGTGACATCAAACATGATATTCGGAATGGGGGAGACCGATGAGGAGATCAAAGAGACAACGGAGTTCCTATGCTTGAACGGAGTGATACCTACGTATAGGGCACTTCGTACCAATGCCGTGAATCAAGATCAGCTTGTATCGGCGGTCGGCCGACAGCCGCCGGTAAGCGCAGACAGGGCGATCAAACTTGCCAGAATGCAGAAGGAGAAACTTCTGGCACATGGCCTGGATACAAGAGAATGCCGTACCATGTGCATAGAATGCACCTGTTGCGACCTTGTGCCGTTCAGAGATCTTTAACTTTCTGAACAAGATGGAT
>JGI24696J40584_12961291_pt1 | contig 13098 bp, 13 predicted proteins | sample TergutCo191P4_FD_40584 | JGI IMG/M metagenome (IMG submission 40584)
TAGGCTAGTAGCTAGTAGGGAGTGGCTAGTGGAAAAAACATTGAAATTCGCTCAAATTCGCTGTTTTGGTTTTGCTAACCACTAGCCACTAGCCACTCACCACTCACCACTAGCCACTTGTCCCTTTCTCGGCAAAGAAGCTTGGGTTTGGGTGGACGGCACTTTTCAGGTTTGCCCCAATCCGGACGCTCGTTTTGGCATGCGCACGAAGTTTCCTTTTGGCGATTTCGGAAACTTTGCGCAGCAAGATCCGTTGGAAATTTGGAACGGAAAAAAATACAGGGAATTTTGCGAGAATTACAAAGACAATCCCATTTGCAGGGAATGCAGGATGAGAGCGTAACATTTTCTATATTTACCTGCTATGAGCGAATTTAAAATTGCAATAGCGAGCATTATGCTGGCTGTTATTTTTGCAAACGCAACAGATATAGATACATATGGCTTTGTTCGCTTTAACGGCGTGTGGAGCGATGGCGTGAAAAATGGTTCCGAGACAAATGGAGTTTCTAGCGCATCTCCTGTAGATACCGGAGGATATGGAAGAGGCCCGGTATATGAAAGAGCAAGCCGTTTTAAGTTTGCGGCAAATCAATCTACTCTTGGCATTAACATGAGCGATTCAACCTTCGAAGGCAGGCTTGTTTTGACAGGAAAACTTGAAGCGAATTTTATTTCTGCTTTTAATTTGCAATACGGTTTTATAAATTTCTCATTCCCAAACATAGGGTTGAACATTTTGTTCGGACAAACAGACATTTTATTTGTCCCTTATGACCCGCCTACTATTAATTACCGCAAATTGGTTGGCATGGGTAATTTGTATACACGGCGACCTCAAATTCGCATAACGCAAAAAATAAGTTCCATAGAAGTTGCTGTGGCAGCTCGTGAAAACAATGGAGATTATCCGGCTGTTGAAGGAAGGATAAGCACAACAGGGCCAATTAAAATAGGAACTTCCGCTGTTTGGATTTCAAGCAAAAGCGCCGGAGTTTCATATATAGACTATGACCATGATGAACCGGATTCTTATGGCCTTGCAGCGGATATATCAGCCGACATTGGCATTGTAAGCATAAGCGGTGAATTTTTTACGGGCCAGAATATTAAAAACTATGGAGGTATTCAAGAATATTATTATAATAGATCAACTAAATCAAGTTCTATTGGAGGGTGGGGTGCGCTTGGCTTTAGAGTCAGTGATAACTTAAGCATTAACGCAGGCGCAAGTGTGGAAAATCTTTTAGATGAATATTACTGGTCCGATAATGGCATTTGGCTTAACAGAGCGATATTTGCAAATATGATTTATAAAGTAACTCCAAATGCAACTTTGGCTTTGGAATATTTTAGGCACGATACCGAATACAATGATGATAGAACAGGCAGTTATAACCGAGTTGAAACCGCAATAACTTATGGATTCTAAAATGAATGCTAAAATTGCCATAGCTTTATTCTCTGCTCTTTTTTTATTTTGCTGTTCCCAACCGGAAGAAGCTGCGCTATGCGGCGGTAAATATTTTTACAATAAACAAACAGAATTTTGCCCTTTCGGATATTATGAATTTCCACCTAAAATTTATAAAAAGTGCAATGGAGAAGAATTTGATCCGGAAATTCAAGTATGCTCAGAAGATGGTTCAAAATTGCTTTATCATTGCAATGGCATTGTTTACGAACATCATTCGCAGTTTTGCTCGGACAACGGTGTAGTTGATAAAGAAATTTTTACGGACTCACGAGACAATAAAGAATACAAAACCGTTGTTATAGGCAAGCAAACCTGGATGGCAGAGAATTTAAATTATGAAACCCCAGACAGCCAATGCTATAAAGATGACCCGGAAAATTGCGCAGTTTATGGAAGATTGTATGATTGGGAAACTGCTCTTGCAGCTTGCCCGGAAGGTTGGGATTTGCCAAGCGAAACGGATTTTGATATATTATTTGATGAGGTCGGTGGTTATAATGAAGGTTCAAAATTAAAAACAATAAACGGATGGGAAACCCCAAATTATGGCTATGGTTATGCTTCAGACGCGTTTGGTTTTTCCGCTTTGCCTGGTGGTTATATTAGCAAAGAAGGTATTTCTATGTATATCAAAAAATATGGTTTTTGGTGGAGTTCCAGAGAGGATAAAAATACCAGTGCCGTTTATTTCCAAGCTGAATATGATAGTAGCCATATGAAATTTGGATATTCAAACAAATTAAACAAAAATTCCGTCAGATGCATAAAACATTCTTTTCATTAAGCTAAATGATTCGTTTGCTCGCTTTATTTTTGATTTTTCTATCTTATCCATATGCGCCGTTTTATAATTCTCTTGTTTTCCCTGTTGCTTGCAGCTTGCGGCGAGCTTGGGCAGCCGGATGAACAGGAACTTTATTACAATTATCTTTTGCTTAAAGCTTATTTTTTCCATCCGGAGAGGATAAAGCCGCTTTCGGAATACGAAGGAATGAAAGACGTGGATGATATGTATAAAAGCCTTGAAGATTATTTTAGAGGAGGCAGATATACATTTTATGTGCCTCCGCAAAAAGCCGATGATAAAATAAAGGAAATTGAAAATACCAAGAGATATTATTCCTTTGGCTTTGAAAGAGTTCTTGAAGATGACACTTTGCGTGTCACGGCGGTTTATCCTATTTCTCCTGCTGCTTCGGCAGGCTTGAAAAAACACGATAAGCTTTTGTTTGCAAACGGCATTTCTTTGACCGGCCCGGAAGCGGCCATGTATTTGAATTCGGATTCGCTGTTCGCTAATGAGACAACTTTCAAGGTTTTGCGCGGAGAGGAAATTTTTATGCGAAAAGCAGAAGTTCAAAAACCAACGGTGTATTTGGATTCGCTGGGAGGAATTCCGCTTATAAGGGTTACGCAATTCACTGTAAGAACAAACAATCCAAACGGAACATACGCCGAATTCAAAAATGTTTTGCAGGAAATAAAAGGAGCAGAAGAGGCGATTATAGATTTACAAGGCAATCCGGGCGGCAGTGTTTCGCACTGCACACCGATGGCTGCGGAGTTGGTGCCATATGATAGCGAGTTGCTTTTTGACGTTGAACATTATTACGATGCGAAAAGAGGAAATGTAATTGACACGATACGTTATTTCGCAAGCGATTATGTGGAAAGCGAAGGCATAGGGGCAAGCATAAAATGGACGCTTTTAATAAATGGCGGTTCTGCCAGTTGCGCAGAGCGTTTTGCTGCCATTGTGAAGTATAATCGCCCGGAAACAATTATTTTTGGCGAAACAAGCTATGGAAAAGGAGTAGGGCAGGTATATACCAAAACCTATTTAGGCGGCCTTGCTTATATAACATGCATGCAATCATTTTATCCAAACGGAAAAACTTTTCACGAAGTTGGCATTAAACCAGACGCGCTTTCATCGGGCCCTGTTTTGCCAAAGCGCTCGCAACAGGAATTGCCGCCGCCAAATGTGGAAGCTATGGAATTCGGAATGCATAAATTCCGCTCATTTACTATATTTCCTTAGCTATGGATTGGTGCAAAGATGAATTGGCAAGTTTGTGATATGATTTTTTGTATATTTGTTGTCAAATGAAGTCAAAATAAGATGAGAGGTGTCAAATGACTGTTCAAGTTGCTGCGAGAGTAGAGCCGAGTATAAAGGATACGGCTTCTAAAGTTGTTGCGGAGTTTGGTTTAGACCTTTCCACTACCATTAAGATATTCATAACCCGTATTGCAAAAGAGCAGCGGATACCAATGGATATTTCCAAACCGGTATTTTCTTTGAATGGCGACGAATTCAAAAGCGATACTGAATATTTTAAGCAGATTCCCGGATATTGGAAAAGCATTGTTGAGGCATCGGAAGAGCCTTTGGAAGGCTTGATTTCTGCGAAGGAAGCGGGGTGGAATGTATAATGTGGCAAATAGTATTATCGTCAAAAGCAAAGAAGCAATCTAAAACAGCCCTTAAATCTCCGTACCGTCAAGCAATTGAAGATTTGATGAAAATTATAGCGGTTAATCCTTTTCAAACTCCGCCGCCTTATGAAAAGCTGGAACCTCCTACTAGTAGCTCTTATTCACGGAGAATTAACAAGCAACATAGGTTATCGTATAGGGTTTATGATGAAGATAAGGTTGTAAAAATACTGAGCTTATGGACTCATTATGAATAATGGGAAGTATTTTCCGCTCATTTCATAAGTGGGAATAGCTGAACATCCCTTATTGTAGCCTGATTTGTCAAAAGCATTACAAGACGGTCTATGCCAATGCCCACGCCTCCAGTTGGCGGCATTCCGCATTCAATGGCATGCAAAAAGTCTTCGTCCATGGGGTGCGTTTCGTTTTCCCCGCCACGGCCACGCTCAACCTGCTCTTCCAAGAACTTTCGCTGCAAAATGGGGTCGTTTAATTCGCTATAGGCGTTGCCTATTTCCCAGCCGTTTATGTATGGCTCAAATTGCTCAATTAAATCCGGATTGGAGCGGTGCGTTTTGCAAAGCGGCGCGCTCTCTTTTGGCATGTCTTTTATTATTGTTGGCTGAATTAGCTGGCTCTCGCAGGTTTCTTCAAAGAGGGCTATAATCGCCTTGCCTCTGCACCATGCGCCGGCGAGTTCTATGTGATTTTTTTCTATTTCGCCTTTTAACTGTTCATCGGAGAGTTCTTCTACGGAAATTCCGGCGTATTTTTGAATTGCCTCATAAACGGTGAGGCGTTGCCACGGAGTTTTGAAATCTATTTCCTTTCCTTGATATTCAATTTTGGTTTTTCCGTTTACGGCTATGCAGGCTCGTTCGCAAATGCTTTCAAAGTGAACCATCATGTCGTTGTAATCGCTGAAGGCTTCGTAAAATTCAAGCGCGGAAAATTCCGGGCTGTGGTTTCTGTCCATGCCCTCGTTGCGAAAGTTTTTTGTGAATTCAAAAACTTTTTCCAAGCCGCCTATTATGCATCTTTTGAGGTAAAGCTCAGGGGCTATGCGCAGAAAGAGGGTTGCTCCGGCGGCGTTGTGGTGCGTGTCAAAGGGCCGTGCGTTTGCGCCGCCGTAGATGGATTGGAGAGTTGGGGTTTCAACCTCCAGAAATTCCTTTTCCACTAGGTATTCTCTTATGGATTGTATTATGCGTGTTCTTTTGCAGAACACTTCACGGACGTTGTCGTTTAGCGTTAAATCTATATAGCGCTCTCTGTAGCGAGTTTCAATGTCTTTGAATTCATCAAAGATAACCACGTTGCCGCTCTCGTCTCTTTTTTCTTTTGGAATTGGCAGCGGGTAGATGGCTTTGGAGATAATCTCTATTTTTTTCGCTTGCAGGGTATATTCGCCGCTTATGGTTTTCATCACAATGCCGCTTGCGCCAACCCAGTCGCCTATGTCCATGCTTTTGACAACTTCGTATTCGGCTTCGCTCATTTCGCTGGCAACCGCCAGAACCTGGAACCGCCCGTTCACGTCTTTCAGGTGCATAAAGCACATTTTGCCTTTGCGGTTGTAGCGTACAATGCGGCCTGCCCAAGAGACTATTTCGCCGCTTGCCATGAGTTCTTCGGCTTTTTCTTTTAAATCGCAGGAGTGGTGCGTTATGGCAAATTTGTAAGGGTATGGGTTTATTCCCTGTTCCCGCATTTTTGCCAGTTTCCCGAGCCTAACTTTTACAAATTCGTTCTGTTGCTGCATAGATTTCCTACTCAATCCTATCGCTGATTTTTGACCAGTTCAAAACACCTTTGCGGATAATGTAGAGGTAACCGGCTTCCAGTACCAGCAGGAACACCATCAAAATAACGAACAGTTCCCAGCCGCCGTTCATAAATTCAACAGCCAGCGGATAAAGGAACGCTATTTCCAAATCAAAAACCAAAAAAAGCATTGCCACAATATAATACTTTATGGGAAACTTTTCCGAGGCATTGCCTATCACCTTTGAAAGCCCGCATTCGTAAGCATCAGTTTTAACTTTGTTTTTAAGCTGGGTCTGGGGCGAAAGCACCCAATTTGCGAACATCATCCCAAAAGGAATAGCCACAGCCAGCAGTACCAGCACAAAAATAGCGAAAAACATGTCAAAAGTGTCCATGAGGAGGTAATTTAGTAAACTTGGCCAAGAGTTTACTATATTTCTCTCCCATGAGCGAAATAGATTTCAATGACGGTTGGAAAATGGTTTGGGATCCGGATGGCAAAGGAGTGTCCGGGCGTTGGTTTACGGAAATCCCCGAAAAGGCCAAAAGCGTAGAAATTCCGCATTTTTGGAGCGAAAATGAGGCCACAAATGCCTTTTATTATAAAAAGTTTTCGGCAGAGGGCAAAGACAAAAGATTCATACTGCGTTTTGAGCAGGCTGCGGTTTATGCTGTTGTCTGGATAAACGGAAAATTGGCAGGCGACCACTTTGGCGCAAGCACATCTTTTGAATTTGATATTTCTCAATATGTAAAATTAAGCAGCGAAAATTTGCTGTGCGTTAAAGTTGCGATGGCTTCTAAAACCGATACTTTTGAGCTTATGGCAGGCGGAGACCCAATACCTGCGGAAACCATGCCCCTTGGCTTGCCTTGGAAACGCTACCCGTTTGCCGGGCTAACAGGCAAAATAACTTTGATAGGCGCAGAAAGAGCGTTGCTAACCGCTTTGGAAATAGCCGCAGATGCAGACCACGGGCAAATAGGCTTAAAAATATCTTTCAATAATCCGCGCAACTACGTGGCAAAATTGAAAATTTACTCTCGAAACCCAAAACAAGAAGTTTCTCTTTTGCAAAAAGAAATCAAGCTTGACAAGGAAAATTCAAACATTGCGCTGTATTTGGGATTTAGAGACATAAAAATGTGGTCCATGGACAACCCTAACATATATGCGATAGAAGTTAACCTGGAAGGCTCAAACAGCATGTCGTCAAACTTTGGGTTTAAAAAATTTGACTGCAAGCAAGGCGATTTCTTTTTAAACGACTCTATAATAAAAATACAAGGCATAGCGTATAGCCAGCACAGGGAAGCACAGATAAAAAAAGATTTGGAGATGATAAAAAAATCAGGCTTTAACGCAATCCGCACGGGTGGAGCGCCATTTAACAAAGAAGCCCTTGACATATGCGACAAGCTTGGGCTGCTGGTATTTCAGGAATTTCCCATTTGCGACGAAAAATCCGGCAAAATGGGTTTGGAAGCCGTAAAAGCGATTGCTCCCGAAATTGTGAGCGAAAGCGCTAACCATCCGTCTTTGGCGGCATGGGTTTTAGGCTCAGATAACGGCAGATTGATTTTGGAAAACGGCGCAAAGCTTCTTAGCCGCATAGATACTTTGGAAAGCTGCCATCCGGCGATAAGCAATATAAATAATGTGTTTATAGACAACGATCAAAACTTTAAGCACAGCCATGAAAAAACGTTCGGTTCAACAGGAAAAGTGATGGGCGTGACGGATGGAAATGTAATTGCGCATTCCTCGCATCGCCTTGCCCTTAAAATGTTTGGCGGAGTTCCGTTCTCGCTATTTTTATCTCGCTACGGGCTTGCCGAAGACGACGATTTTGTTATACCGGATCCATTTTTTGGCGATGCCTGGCTGCAAGACAACTACAAACAGTTCGCAGACGACATAAAGAAAAACGGAAAAGTTTTGCTTTCCATAAAAAATTACAACTTATTCGGCTCGGCAAAAAACAATGCTCAAACGCAAAGCGTTATGCAAGAAATAAAAGCGTTCATCGATAAAGAAGCAAAAGGAATTTGGCCAAACGCAGAAGCTTTTGCGAAAAATGCGAATGAACTCGCTATGTCCGGGTTTGAGCAGAATATTCAATGCTTGCAGAGCAGCCCCGTTGTGAGCGGATATTTTATCGAGGAGTGGGCGGATTTTAAAAACTGCTTGAATGGAATAGTTGACGAAACCAGGGCGAGCAAGGGCTTGGAGCAAAAAATAAAAAGCATTGCCTTGTCAACCAAATTGTTGATGAGCGGTTTGGAAAGAGTGGTTGCAAAAGGCGAAAGCATATCTTTTCAACTCAGCATATTGAACGAAAAAAGACTCAGCGAAGTGAGCCTCTCTGCGCAGCTTTTAGACAAAACCGGGCAGGTAGTTGCTTCGCAGAGCAAAAATTTTCCCACTCCTGCGCTTGCGCTTGCGCCTTTGGGAGACTTGAGCATAAAAGCTCCGCAAAAAACAGGTTCTTATAGCCTGAAATTAGTGCTTTCAAATTCGGGAAAAGAAATTTGCTCAATGGAAGAACCAATAGAAGTAACCGATACTCCCAGCATAAAGAGCGCTCTTTCAAAATCGGAATTTTTAGATGCAGCGGAAAATTCCTCCGATATAATTAAAATGATAAAGAGCAAAAAACCCGTGCTATTCACGGCCGCTCTTAGCTCCTGGGCAGACAGCTCCATTTTGGAATCGGTTGTCGGCGCGGTTAAAAACGGGAAAATTCTATTTATTTCAGATATAATTCCTGAAGATATTAAGTTGCTGAGCAGTTGCTCGTCGTTTGGCTGTTCGTTGGAATATTTTTATTCTTCCGGCTCCGGCGGGGTTGCCGTGCATTATATTCCAAAGAATTCGCCGCTCAAAAACGAGTTGTTTGGAAAATCTGTTTTGGACAAAGTATGCTCCGCCATAGTCCCCAGCCTTTCCATGCGTGAAATTAGCGGTGCGAAGAGCTTGGTGTATTCGGTTTCCATAAAAAACTCTGAATTGCAATCCGGCGTTGATGTGCAAATAATGCCGTTTGGAAATGGCAAAATAATTTTCAGCACTCTTAATTTCGAAGGCTTGGAAACTTATGCGTTAACAAACAATGTGTTTGCCAAAATCGTGGAATTGGCGATTGAGGGCTGAAAAAATTAACCTGCAATCCTACGATTTTGCTTTTCCTCCTTCGCTTATCGCGCAGAAAACCGCAGGCAAGGGAAAAACAAAAATTTTATGCTGCCCTAAAAACGGCGGTCCTTTGCGAATTCTGGAAAGCAGCCAAATAATAGATATGTTTGGCCCCGGAGACTGCATTGTTGTGAACAACACCCAAGTCATTCCTGCAAGGTTGCTGGGGAAAACCAAGCATGGCGGCAAAGCAGAAATTCTTTTGATAAAGCAACTGGATGCCACAACATGGAAAGCGTGGGTTAAGCCCGGCAAAGCCAGGGAAATTTTTGTTTCGGATGTAAAATGCACTTGCGAACAAACGCATTCAAAAGAACGCATAGTACATTTCTCAACTCCGGATTTCAACGCTTTTCTCGCAAAAAACGGGCACGTTCCGCTGCCGCCTTATATAAAAAGAAGCGATAACGTAACAGACAAAAATGATTACCAAACAGTTTTCGCAAAACACGCCGGTGCCGTTGCCGCTCCAACAGCAAGCCTGCATTTCAGCGAAGATATGGTGCGCGAATTGAAAAACAAAGGAGTACGTTTTGCCGAAGTTACCCTTCACGTTGGCCCCGGGACTTTTGAAAACATAAAAGAAACCGAGGATTTTCGCAAGCACAATATGCACAGCGAAGAATACGAAATAACGCAAGATGCGGCAAACATTATAAACGAAAGCAGCAGAATAATTTGCGTTGGCACAACAAGCGCGAGAGTTCTGGAGAGTGTGGCTGGCGAGGCTTTGGCTGGCAGGGTAAAAGCCGGCAAAGGAGCAACAAATCTTTTTATTTATCCCGGGTTCAAGTTCAAGGCAACAGATGCCTTGCTAACAAACTTCCACTGGCCAAAATCTTCCCTGATTTTGCTGGTATCTGCATTTTACGGCAGAGAGAACACATTGAATGCCTATAAATTCGCAGTTGAAAACTCGCTGAAGCTTTTCAGCTACGGAGACGGAATGCTGGTGATTTAATGCGCTTGGCGCGATTCGAACGCGCGACCTGCGGCTTCGGAGGCCGCCGCTCTATCCAACTGAGCTACAAACGCGATTATTCCACATCACTAAGAGCCTCAATTTGAGCATCTACCCATTCAGAGTCCATTTTGCGAAGCCTGTCATGTTTTAGATTCTCGCTTAAAATCCAGCGAATTTCAGAGCTTGGAGAGCGCATCCAGCCTTCGAAAAATTCCTTTCCTTTTTCAGGGCTTGCAGCTACGGCTACGCTTATGCAATAACCCATAGCCTTTTTAAATACCCTGTATTCTTCGCTCTTTACATTTTTTTCCAGCTCTATTATTTCCATGTATTCATTCAGAACGCCAAGAATTTTCGTCGCCTTTTCTTCCGTTTTAATGAGAGCCGGTTCGCAAAGCGTTGCGGCAATGCATCTCTTTTCCAGCAAATTCGCGTTTTCCCACGATTCAAAAGAGGAATATAGCTTGTCCAAATCTTTAAGGCCCAGATTTTGCAAGCCTATGGCGGCAGATTCCCTTATTCGCCAGTTATCGCTATTTGCGGCTTTTCTGAAAATTTCAGGGCTTGCCGAAGCCGCTACTCCGCACATCGCGACAAATGTAGCAGGGGAATTGGGGTCAGGTTTTTTGTCCAGCGCGCTCAAGCACAGCTCAATTTGTTCTGCCGTGGCTTCTTTCAAAAACTGCCTTAGCAAGCTCAAATTAGCTGCGGGGCCTGGTAATTTGGACTCTTTTTCCAAAACTTGGAGTAACTCAGCTCCTTGCGGGAAAATGGGCATAAATCCTCTGTTAGTGTTATTTATAGGAATATAGAAAAGTTAATTCATACATCGTGGTTTAGTTGAGAGTTGAGAGTTGAAAGTGGAGAGTAAAAAAAATTGAAAAACTACGCTTTTAAACAGATTTAGCAATTATATGTAAAAATAACTCTCAATTCTCAACTCTCAACTCTCAACTAAGAGGAGTAATTCAGCATTTTTTCTAATTTTAACCTTTCCATGACCGAGCTGGCCAAACAGAGATTTGCAAAGTTCAGGCAAAATAGGCTTGCCTGGTTCTCTTTTTTAATTTTGACAATAGTTTTTCTGCTTTCGCTCACAAGCCCTTGGCTGGTAAACGACAAGCCCCTGTTTTTAAAATATAACGGCAAATTTTACTGCCCTGCGCTTTTTCATTATCCGCAAAGCGAATTTTACGGCAGCTACGCAACCGAGCCTGATTACAAAGAGCTTGTTAAAAACGCAGAGGATGTTTTTGCCATATTCCCCCCAATTCCTTGGAGCCCGGTTAAATCCGAGCTTGCAAAGAGCGGCGCGCCTCCGTATGCGCCTTCCGCAGAGCACTTGCTTGGAACAGACGCTCATGGCAGAGACGTTTTGTCCCGGTTGATTCATGGGTTTAGAATTTGCATGAGCTTTAGCATTCTGCTCTCTTTGTTCGGAACTTTTTTGGGTATTGTAATTGGCGGGGTTCAGGGGTATTTTGGCGGCAAAACGGATATTATTTTTCAGAGGTTGATTGAAATTTGGGCTGCGCTTCCTTTTTTATATGTTGTTATTTTGCTAGGCAGCATTTACGGCCAGGGCTTTTGGCTTTTGGCTGCGATAATGGCGGCGTTCAGTTGGATTGGCCTTAGCTATTATATGAGGGCGGAGTTTTACAAGACCAGGAATATGCAGTTTGTGAAGGCAGCCACGGTGCTTGGCCTCAGCCACAAGAGGATTTTTTTCAAGGAAATTTTACCAAATGCCTTAACTCCTGTTATTACGCTTTTTCCATTTTCCTTGATAGGCGGAATTGCGGGTTTAACCTCTCTTGACTTTTTGGGCTTTGGCTTGCAGCCTCCAACGCCTTCTTGGGGGGATTTGCTTTCGCAGGGCCTAGCTAATCTTTATGCGCCCTGGATTGCGGTTTGCACAATAGCCGCTCTTTTTGCGACTCTTATGCTGGCGGCGTTTATAGGCGAAGGAATAAGAGATGCGTTTGACCCCAAGCGCGGTGACAGGTTTGAGTAGGTTTTTGCACATTTTCTATATTTACTATTCCGTTCTTAAAACCAAAAGGAGAAAATATTGAATGCTTGAAAAAAGAACTTCGTCTTTGCTTGTAGTGAAGGCTATCAAAGCTTGTTCTAGCAAAAAGGCTCTTAATACCGTATTCAAAGAATATGGTATATCAAAGCTTGAGCAGCGGATAAAACTGCTGCTAAAGGCTATGGGAAATCCTTCAGTTTCATATTCCGACTGTTTTCCTCCTGCCAGAGAAAGGTATAACACCATAGTGGATACGCACTTTTCTGGCATTTTAAGAAAAGATTATTATAGCTGGATAAGCAAAGGAAAGAAAAAATGAACGAAAATGAAATAGAGACAGATTACCTGCTTAAAAATCTTAACATATGCGATAATAAAGAAGAAAAAATGTGGCTGACAAACGCAAAAAAACGTTTTGAGATGTTTTATCAAGAGGTTAGAGAACAGCCGCTTTCTTCGCTTATCAGAGCTATGGAAATAAAGTGCAGAAGGTTGCAACCGATTTTTCCGCAATTTTTTGAAATTCGTTGGAGATACGTTACAGCAAATGTTGGAAGCTGTTTCCTTATTAAAGATGTGGGTATATTCGTGATTAACATTCCTTTATCTATTAAGGGAAAAGAATTTGAGATACGCAATCTTGTAGCTCATGAAATTGGGCATTTATACAGTACTGTGGTGTCTTTAGAAAGGGAATACTTTAGCGAAAAGGGCGAATTTATCGGAGATGTTGGGGAGAGTCTTAAATTTTTGCGAGATTGTTTGAACTCGGAAAACTTAGATAAAGAAAAAACAGAGTCTTATCATAAAAGAGCTACCATGATTGGCATTTTTGCCCTAAATGAACGCTCAAAATTTTACAAGCACAGAATGCCTTTGAACGAGAGAAGCTTTTGCAAAAGCTTTAGACAAATTGCAGACGATTTTAAAAGATGGTGAATTTCATAGCGAAAAGGACGCATTGGCCATTTACATTGCTTCGCTTCACTATGCGAATTAGTTCTGTATACAACGTAAGTAAAATAAAAAAAACTTCTCTTCTTCGACATCCTCTGTAACGCTGCTGTTATTGAACATATAATAATAGTAGGCGAAGGAAGAATTGTGCTCCCTAGCACTCCACCAGTTGGCTAAGGTGCCCAATTCGCTGAAACTGCCGTTGGAACTGTAACCGCCCGGCAGGGCAGAAAAGCCGTAATCGTCTGTGCCGTTGCCACTGT
>JGI24696J40584_12961290_pt1 | contig 13095 bp, 7 predicted proteins | sample TergutCo191P4_FD_40584 | JGI IMG/M metagenome (IMG submission 40584)
CCGAAGGATACCGTATAGATGCGGTGACAGTGGACGGAACGCGCCTCTCGCAGGCGGATATTGACAAAGGATATTACACCTTCAGCAACGTGCGTTCCGATCACGCCATAGGGGTGACGGGAATCACAGTGCAGGCGGTAGATATGATGTTAGAGATCGATATCTCCAAGGGCGGATACGCTGAGTACAGCGTGAACGGCGGGCCGTTCCAGAGGTATGTACTACCTATAATGATACACAATTGTGTCGAGATAACCCTCAGGGCATACGCTGATGACGGCTACCGGTTCCTGAAGTGGGAAACCCCGGACGTACACACAACGCCTGAGATAACCTTGGACAGCGTCAATGGAACGCTGTATCTGAACCTCGTCTTCTCGTCCACCTGCGATGCGATATGTATATTTGTGGCAATAATATTGATCGCCGCCATAGCCTTCCTGCTGTGGTTCTTCTTTTTCAGACGCAAAACGCCATCGTCGTGATCATTGTCGAGCAGTCTGCGGTCCTGATTGGAGAAAGCAGGGTGCCAAAGAAGAGTGAGTACAGGTTCTCGATCGAAGCGGATCGTCAGGAACGGTATCGTACCGCATCGGAGAGGACGGGGTATGGAAGACCATGCTCCCGATGCCGAAATGTGAGATGCGCCGCCGCGAAAGACGCGGTTATCGACGGCTTGAGCCGTGTGCGCTGAAAAGTGCATGCACGGTTCTTAGAAGAGGGGTTTCAGTGATGGACCCCCTTATTCGACTCAAATGTTAATTATGGTGTTGAAATCACACATAAAACATAAATATTTGGTGTAATTATTACACATCATGGAGAGAAAGATAACCGCGAAGTTACTTGAATGGAAGAATGATCCCAACCGCAAGCCGCTCCTGCTCTGCGGAGCCAGGCAGGTGGGGAAGACGTATACGGTGCTCCAATTCGGCCGTACCCACTACAGGAACGTAGCCTACTTCAACTTCGAATTCACAAAACAAGTTTCGGAGATATTCGAGAAAGATCTCGATACAAAGCGGATAGTCAACTCTCTCTCCGCCTTTAGCGGTATTGATATCCTGGAGGATGACACTCTGATGATATTCGATGAGGTACAGGCATGCAACCGCGCCCTGACAGCTCTGAAGTATTTCAGGGAGAACGACCCCCGACATCACATCATCGCAACGGGCAGCCTTCTGGGCATCGCCCTCGAAAGGGAGGACTTCTCTTTCCCGGTCGGTAATGTGAATATCCTCAGGATGTACCCGATGGATGTTGAAGAGTTCATGCGGGCGACAGGGAATGAGAGGATGGCAGAGGGGATAAGGAGATCATTCTCCGCGAAAAATAAGTACGATCTTCACGATAAAGCAATGGAAATCTACCGCACATATCTGACGGTAGGAGGCCTGCCGGAAGCCGTCAGAAGATACAAGGAAGGAACGGATGCGCAGGGAGTAGCTGCCATTCATGCGGACATAGACGCAACATATATGGGAGACATGTCAAAATATGTCTCAAAAGCGGAAGCCGTGATGATCAGGGCGATATGGTCATCCATCCCGAACCAGTTGGTCAGAGAGAATAAGAGATTCATCCTTAGAGATGTATCCGAGGGCGCACGCACAAGAGAGGCGGGAACACCGCTCAGTTGGCTCCGTGCAGCGGGTCTGGTGAACAGATGCGGCAGAGTAAACACGGGAAAGATACCGTTGGATGCGTATTCCGAGGACTCATACTTCAAACTCTATATGTTAGACTCGGGATTGCTGGCATCGAAACTCGGCATACCTCCCAAGATGATCCGGTCTGACAGCAGCAGCCTCGATGCGTACAAAGGCGCGCTTGCGGAGAACTATGTCATGCAGGCCCTAAAGGCCAATGGGGTCAAATCGTATTATTGGGCGCCATCTTCAAAGAGAGAAGTGGATTTTGTCTTTCAGGATTCTGACGGCAATGTCGTGCCCGTGGAGGTCAAGAGTTCTTCGCATGTGAAGTCGAAAAGTCTGTACGCGTTTCTCGAGGAATATGATATTCCCTTTGCGGTGAGAGTGTCCTCTAAGAATTTTGGTTTTGAGGGAGGCATATTCAACGTACCTCTTTATGCGGCATTCTGTTTGGACAAGGACATATGCAACATAGCCAGAGATAGCAATTGAGCGGCATGGACATATCGATACTCTGCGCGATAGCTCCAAAAGATGGGCAGACTGATAGAAAGACACGATTACATGATTATGTGCTAAATAAATGTCTTCTTATTTAACGGGAAAGAATTATTAACACTCAAGTCGCATGGTCGATTTTAATGAGCGGAGTGTTTATTAAGAGACACAATAGACAATCACGAGAGACTAAATATGCCTCACAGACGGAACCCTTCGGTGAGGATAAAAACGACAATGTCGTCAAATCGATATCCATAATCGCAGAACAGATACAGGAAAGGGAAAAATCAGAGGCGAGTCATACTGCGTTTGAAAAAAAGTCCGGATCACACGAAGACTCAATATTCTTGGACTTTACAACATGTCGTTTGTCGCCTCCAAGTTGGGACCCGCTGTATAAAATATCTCTTGAGGATCAGTATAAAAAGCTTCCGACCAGAAGAGAGGAGAAAGAGCCTTTTGTGGATTTCTTCAGAAGGCTGTACTGTAGCGAGGACAGAATCCCGCTGTATGTGTCTTGGCCTAGTTTTGAAAGAGAGCCATATTATGATAAACATCAGAACACTTTCTACAGGAATTTCGCGATACGCACATGCATTGATGATAACTTTGACGTTGTACTCATGACAGATGTCAGGATAATAAAAGGCAAGGTCGACAGATATGAACTGACCGTCAAAGGAATAACGGTAATGGACAGCAATGTCATCCGTAAAGGAGAGAAGTACACCGAGTGCCACGTGTATTTATCGTTCAGTAAAAAAGAGATTTATAAAGAGTGGGAAGATTGCAAAACCACATATGACATGATTCCTGATGAAAAATGGGCCAAGTCCGTATTCAATGCCGACTTCATATACGATTTTTCACAGGAATATGTGGTCGAGAAACCAGAGGATGTAATAAGCGACATTGAACGTTGGGAGAAATACATACAATCAAGAAAATATCTTTTGGAGTTGAGAGGCAAACATAGTTATGCTATCTGTGAGCCGGAGTTCATCGAGGCATACGCCACCGATAAGAGGAAGATCCATAATATTACATCGGAGCCCTCTCCCTCAGATAGCATCAAGTTCATTGAATCTAAACAACAGGTGTGGACATTATCTCCATTGCCCAATTTCTCAGAAAGAAGATTGATTGTCCATATTCAGCACGATGTCCTCGAAAAAGAGTTCAAGGAGGATGAGAAAAATTACAAAAGAAACCTTGACAGATTCACTCACGATCCAATAAAAGTGGTCGATCCATCGATGATAAAAGAAGATGAAAACAAACATGATCTGGACATCATTTTTGAATTGGGGGACACCCGGATATCCATTCCGTATAGGGAGATCATAGAACCAACAGATAAACTTGCAGAAATAGACTCGATATGGAAAAAAATAATAGTCGATGCGGAAAAAGAGAACAAAAAACGTTTCGATGCGGCGGTGAAGTCGGAGGTAGAGAAATTCACGTCCGGCGAGATGGTCAAAAAGATGGACACATGGAAGAACGAGCACTATGAATCTATAAGGTGCAGAGTGGTAGCCCAGAGAGATAATGCGGTTGAGAAGGAACTAGGCAAACTGACGGCAGAAATCGGCATAGAACAGGACCGTTTGAGTAGAAAGATAGAGCTGGCTAGGAAAAAGATCAAACCAAAAGACAAAAAGATGACAGATAAAGAGCTGATAGCTCAGGATCCAAAATTAAAATCTGAAATGTTGGTGCTTGAACAGAGGAGAAAGGGATGCACTAGCGAAGAGATAGGCAAAAAGTATCCTCTGGATGACGCACTATGCAAAGCGCTCATGGAGCAGAGCGAGACCGAAGCCGAGAGACTTCGGTCCGAGAAGAGGGCTGAGGTATCGGAGTCCATGATGGTCCGATATCAGGAAGAATTTGCATCTATCAAAGAATCGATTTCCATTGATATCGAGGAACAAAAAGAAGAGGCCAAAAAAGAATACAATATCGTGAGATTCCATATCTGCTTTGAGGTAGAGGTGGAGGAAACATCCAATTTTGAACAGATAATGCAGATTTGCAGAGAGAAGGTCAAAAAATACAATCAGTTCTCTATGAAATATAACGATATAGGTGACTGGGTTTTGCTGGAACGCCAGAAAAAGGCGCTGGACAAATTCAAGAAGGGATATGTGATGAACCCCTTTCTGGCTACGGCATTGTACAGTCCCGGCGATAATGGTTCCAGGAAGAATGCTAAGATTGAGATGTTCTATCAGGAGAATCTGAACGAATCACAGAAAAATGCGGTCGAAGCGGCCCTGTCATCGAATGGTCTTTTTCTAATACAAGGGCCTCCAGGGACAGGGAAGACTCAGGTTATTGCAGAGATAACAACGCAGTTCGTCAGCCAGGGGAAAAAAGTCCTCATTGCCAGCGAAAACAACAAAGCAGTCGACAATGCCTTCGGGAGGCTCCCTAAAAATCCTATGATACGCCCCCTCCGACTAGTCAGTGACAAACGCAAAGACAATACTTACTCAGTGGAGCAGTTACTCAGCAATTTCTATGCAAACATATCCAAGTCCCTAGATGAGAAGGTCAGTACATTCAACAATTATGAAAAGTATCGCGATAATATTGAGGGCATAATCAAAGATTTGAAAATGAAACATGAGAAACTTTGTAAATTGGAGAAGGAGACTGAGAAACTAACATCTAGAGTCCTAGAGAAAAAAGACGAACTGGAGAACATTAATCTTGAGATCTCAGAGGCTAAATCCAAAAACAAGGAAAATGAGGATGAATTGGATGAGCTCAAGGATAAAAAAAGGTCAGTCGAAAAATTTGAATCTATAGAAAATCTAGGAAAGATCCTTGAGAAACATGGTGTCCGCATGGTTTCAGGGTCAGAGTCGCTGACAGCAAAGACAATAGTTGGCCTCAGCGATTCAAACATGATACAGCAACTTGCCGAGATGGAAGTGCACTCTGAATACTTTGATTTAATGGAAGAAAAAGAGAGTGCCAGCATAAAAAGGAAAGCAGAGATTAACAAGAAGATATCCGAATATGAGAAAGAAAAATCATTGGATCGTAGCAGCTTTACAATATACGAGATGTTCGGAAGATCTGCCGATCTTGCAAAGATACAGAAAGTAAAAGGGGATCTCGGAGATACTCGCAGAGACAATGTTCGTCTAATCGAGAAACAGATTGAACTCAGAGACGGCAACAGCACGGACACGAAAAATTTGGAGCACAGGCGCAAGATGCTCGAAAGAGACATTGTTGACTTGGAGGAAGAAGGTGCATATATTCAGCTTGAGAATGAACGGAACAGACTGCATACGGATATTCAGAAGATATTCTATGATTTGAAGATCATAGATAAATACAAGAATATCGGCGAGGCGATAGTGGTCGTGAACAATCACTGGGAAATGGTTAACAGGGATTTCAAGAATAGCGAGAAGATAAACAAGGCCCGTGCACCAATCTATGCGGAGATTGCTAAATACCTCAGAGATGAATCGGTACTTAAGAAAGATAGAGACAACTACACCAAAGCGCTGACCGATTATGTGAATGTAGTAGGGATGACCTGCACATCAAAGGATTCTCTAAAGGGTTATGAAAACATCGATGTCAATAAGATGGGAATTGACGTTGTGATTATTGATGAAGTAAGCAAGGTTCCATTTGTTGAACTCATCCAGCCGATACTCTATGGGAAAACAGTGATACTTGTCGGAGACCACAGGCAACTGTCTCCGATATATTCGTCTGAGATGGACCGCGATCCAGACTGGAACAAATATGACAGTGAGTTAATCAGCGAAGAGTTGGATAATAAGTATAAAGAGATGTATGAAGAGTCGCTCTTCAAGAAATTATTCGAAACTACTCCAGAATCCTACAAGACAGCACTGACGATTCAGTACCGTATGCATCCACAGATAATGGATGTGGTCAACACATTCTACGCCGACAACCCGCTGAAATATGGCGGCGGACCCAATAGCAAGGATCACCAACTGGAGGTCGACGGGGCGCGCCGTAGGAAGATAATTACTCCTAACAAACACATATTGTTCATCGACTGTAAAGGCTATGAGAAACAGGAGTCGGGGAGCACATCTTTTTCGAATGAGACAGAAGCTTTAGTAGTCAAGAAGATGTTGGAACTAATAGACCAAAACTGCAAACTCGACCGTAACCAACAGCCAATAAAAGCGGTAAAGCACAGAGACGACGACACCAGGCTAAGCGTTGGCGTAATATGTCCTTATTCAGATCAGGCCAAGCTCATACGCAGCAAAATAAAATCCAATAGGTTTGAGACATTCAACAGTAGCGATGATGAAAAACTCATGGTCAAGGCCATTGATGATTTCCAGGGCGATGAGAGAGATATAATCATACTTTCGACTGTTCGGACCACCGACCGCAAATCTTTCTTGCATGACTATCGAAGGGTGAATGTCGCAATAAGCCGTGCGAGAAGGCTTCTAATAATCGTTGGAAATGAGACGGCTCTCTCAAAGATTCCTGTGAAAATCGACTACAAAAAATTCAGTAATGCCGAAAAGGTTTACGAAAAGATAATACAGACTGCAAAAAATTACCATGGTTACTGCACAGCAGAGGATATTATGGGGGGAGATTATGTCCAATGATGTAAACATAAAACTGCCGTTTCCGGCAGTAAGATACTGTTTTTCAGCAATGTACAGCAAAACAGAGAAACCATCGGGCCTTGGATACATGATTCTTAAAATGGTAGGCTCAAAGGTACTGTCGGACAAGATGAAGTTCGAAAAGCTCATGGAAGACTTTGGCCTCCCGTATGACCTGTTTCCGTTGCTCAAAGAAGAGATTGAGAATCTGAAGGACAACGGGATGGTGGAATCAGACGAAGGATTCGATGTAGGTTCCATGATATCTGCAGTCAGACTGACCCAACAGGGAGAGGAGGCATTCAAAAAAGGAGTGATATCTATCAAACCGGAGAAAAAAGGAGGGGAGATTTTCTATCTACCGGGCAGAATCGACAAACTGACAGTTGATTTCAAGAGCCAACAGCTTTCCGAAACCCCATTCGACTTTAGAGAAATATCCGCAGACCCAGACGATCTTGAAGTCTATGTGAAAGCCAACAAGTCAAAATTTGGCGTGGGTGAGAATGAGGATATTTTCGATTTCAAGATTGTTGATGAGGATCAGTATATATTTGATAAGAAGATGACAATGTCCTTTGATCCCCTCAGTGCAAAATTCTCTGCACCCTACAGCGGGGATGCAGACTCCAGATTCATCAAAGAACAATTTTCGATAGGTTTCCTGATGGAGAAAATCGGCGACTCATTATTTAACATGCCTGAAATCATCGACGTACTTGCATGGAGCAAAGATATGCCCTCGTGGGATGAATATGTTTTCATGCTCCCGTGCAATATGAATCTCAAAGGCGCAGTATGCATCGCAGATGCAAATGTTTGCAAAATAAGCGACTCATTCAATATGCCTGAAAGATGCCGCAAGGAGGAGACGAAGTTAATAGTAATCGATAGCAGTTCAGTCGGTACTAAATATGCGTTTGTCAGGTCAAAGATAGGCATCAAGGGCATTGATGGTTATGTAGAAAAGAACCTCGCGGTCCAGCAACGCATGGGACAGAATGAGGTTGACGCATGCATCAAGGATGTCTTACAAAACATAGATGTAGCAGATGAGGCTGGGTTTCAAAGGGGCGTTGATCTGTGCCGGCACCAGTCAGACTCTTCAGAAGTAAGAAGAATCATCCTTAGACGGTTGAATGCTGTGAACATGAATAGCTTTCTGTCAGTTGTGAAGAGCTTGGATAAGCACAAAGGAGCGAAGTGGTTCAAAGATATCCCTGACATTGTAGAGGAAGCTCTGTGTGAAAAAAGTGAGCCTCCAATGAACGATAAGATGTTGATCCAAACCATCGCGGATTTTAAGAGGATCGGAATAAGCATTAATGGCACAAAAATCCTTCCAAAGCTGTTTTCAACTGATGGAGATAAAATCTCCATTGCAGATGATTGTCTCGAGGCAGGACTCAGCGCAAAAGGAGTGATAAGCCTCTCCGGAGTGGCCGGACCTGTTGCCGATAGAATACTCAGGGGCGCAGATATTCCAGGAAAATCTTCGGAGTTCTCTATGTTTTCCAACATATCGCATAATCTTGCAGAACTCAAGGAAATCACAGGAATAGCATCCACTTCTAAATATGCTCTTGATATAGACGGACTAGATGCCGAAAGTAGCAAGAGAATAATCGATAGTTCATACACTCTGTCCACCCACTGCGCTAAGCTTGGGAAAGAGCCGTATTTCTTAGATCTTGGCAAAGCGGGGTTAAGTGAGGTTCTGAAGTTCGAAAAGCTGTTCGCAGAACTCTCCGATGTTCTCAAAGGCACAACTTCTGGTAAAATAATGACAAAAGAAGATTTGATGAGAGAGAAAAATCCAATTATACTAGGAATACAGCTTGCGAAGAATCTTGAAAATACCCTGTCTGGACAGTTTAGCTTAAAAGGCAGTCTTGAGAACATGATCGGAGAAGCTCATGAGAAGAAACTTATTAATGACAAGGATTTTGACACTTTGGACAAGTTCAGACAATTCAGAAACCGTTGCGCACATGAGATGCAACCTTCTGTCAGATTCACAGAAAAGGACAGGCACAAGTGGATCAACATTGTGTTCAGCCTGAAGATGGAGGCATGAAATGAGCGGACATTATCAAGTCATGTTCGTATCGACCTCTCAGTGCAAAGAGATATGTGAGCGCGCATGTAGCAAGCTGTGCGAAATCGACCGCACGGTAGAATATATTCGTAACACGTCTACCAAAGTCACGAATGCCGACATTGAGGAAGCGATCAAAGATCTAGAATATTCCAAAGCATGTGTCTTGAGTAAAGTAAAAACGCTCACCGACGGGTTGGAATTGCAGATGGAGTATTCCGCACTCAGTGTAAAAATCGCAGAGGCTAACTCTTTGCTCAATGCAACGAACGAACTCTGCATTCAGAGGATGTCTGCGATAAGAGATGCTGTCCATGAATCTCTGGAGAAGTTGGTAAAGGAGAGTTCGGACAATGTCATGGCAAGGGCTAAAGGGCAGGCAGCAGTGAGGATTAACCTAGAATCGATTTTAGCAAGCATTGGTGATGCCGAGGTCCGCTGTATGGTGCGTTTGCTGGTCAGAAATCCTCAGTATAATGATATGTCTCTTGAAGAAGTGGAGAAAGTTGCCATAAAGCGTCTTCATAAGGCTGTCGAACTATCCAAAAAAGAAGAGGAAGAACTGGTTGCCAAAGCGGTTGTTGATATGAGAGCCAGCAAGGTTGATGAGGAGACCATAGAGGTCATATCAATCGGTTCCGTTTCATCGCCAAAAGATATAATGGAAATGATGAGAGAGGCTGATGCTGCAATAGTTTCTGAGAATGTCCGAAGGGGGGCAATAAACGCAATAATCGCCAATATCTCAGAGAAAGGATTTATCGTTGACAAAAAGAACATCCGCATAATGAAGGACACTAACACCGTCAGAATGACTGCATTGAAGCCAGGAGGTCAGAAGGCAGAATTCACTGTTAACCTCGATGGATCGTTCATTTACAAGTTTGATGACTATGAAGGGCAGGCATGTCAGAAGGACATAAAGCCATTCATAGCAGATTTAGAATCTATTTATGGTATAAAGATCACGTATATCAAAGAGAATTGGGTCAATCCGGACAAGAATGCCAAAATGAGTTATCAGAAAATGGATGTTATGAGGAATAACTGATGTCAATAGAAACAGCAATAAACAGGATCAATAGGGAAGTCGGAATAAAGAGATGCATCGTTATTGACGGAAATGTAGCAGATGTATTTCTCTTCGAAAGAAAGATTGTTTCGCTAAAGGATTATCTAATTAAAAACATAAAGAGCCAGGGCTATGAAGATATCATCTACTGGGATAGGATATCCGGAATAGAGGGTAATGTATCAAGCATTAACCTTGTCGATAACACAGAGGATGATGAAGGAGAAGAATATGACTTTGGAGACAGCAAACCCGCCATACCAAAACCTAAATCCACCGGAATGTGCAAGGATCCTCAGGACATGTTCAATGTTGTTTTGAGGACTATGAATGATGAGAAACGCAGAACCGTATTTATTCTGAATTGGGCGGACTATCTGTTCTCTGCAGGCAATCTGGACCCGACCGATAGGTGCTGCATAACGCTTCTCGGTAAGACGTTGAGAGACATGGTCCCGCGGCATAATGAAAAAGATCGTGGAAGTTCGGTAATCCTTGTTGCCAATAAGATGTCGGCCCTGCCGCTATCCTTCTACAACGGCAATCCGGAAGTCAGTCAGATCACAATAACAAAACCGGACCGTTTGGAAAGGCGGGCAATAGTAGAAAGGATAGCATCAAGCTTTTCGCTGAAAGGCATAGAGGACATCGCAACGAATGAGAGGCTTCCGGAATACGTCGACATGATGTCCGAATTCACTAATCGTGAAATCATTCAGATGGCGAACATGTCCAGATCTCAGGACCGCATGACCTTTGATAAGCTATTCTACCTCTTCAAATATGGAGAGAAAGAGAATCCCTGGGAGAAATTGGATGCGAATGGAGTAAGAGTATTGAAACAATTCCTTTCGCAGCGTGTAATAGGGCAGGACGAGGCCATAGAAAAGGTTGAGGAAGTAATAATAAAGGCATTCATGGGGCTGACAGGAATGCATAAGGCATCCAGCAGATCCATGCCAAAAGGAGTCTTGTTTTTCGTTGGACCTACCGGTGTGGGGAAGACTGAACTTTCGAAGTCGATTGCAAAATTCCTCTTTGGAGAGGAAACTGCGTGTATAAGATTTGATATGAGTGAATATGCTCAGCAGAACAGCGACCAGAAACTCATAGGGGCTCCTCCGGGGTATGTTGGATATGAAGAAGGCGGGCAGCTTACCAATGCCATTAGGGAGAAACCATTCAGCGTGGTACTTTTTGATGAGATTGAAAAAGCTGCAAAGCCAAACCCCCGTATATTGGATATATTCCTGCAGATACTAGAGGATGGGAGACTCACCGACAGCCGTGGAGAGACCACATATTTCACAGATACCATTATTATATTCACATCTAACCTGGGAGCCAGCGAGGTGCCCAATAGTGCCGACAGCAAGAGGGTGGCTGAAGAGTTCATAAAAATAGTCAAAGAATACTTTGATCATGAACTTGGAAGACCAGAACTTCTGGGAAGGATAGGGTATGATAACATCGTCCCATTCAATTTTATCAATGATCCCGAATTTGCGATGAACATAGCCAGATCGAAGATGAAACCCATCAAAGACGGTATCAGAGAGAAATACAAGATAGATCTGGAAATTGAGGATGAGATCATATTCTTCAAGCATATTCTGCAGGGAGCGGACACATCGAAAGGCGGCAGAGATATACTTAACGCACTGAACGACCGCCTTCTTACTCCTTTGTCGAGATTCTTATTCCAGAATTATGATGATCTCAGAAGTTTCAAAGGTTCGACGCTGGTGGTGTATGTTGACGGTGAAGTCAAATTCAGATTTGATGGCTAAGGTCCTCTTCAATATTGCGGCAATAAACACGTGTACAGAAGCCGAAGGGCCGGAAAGAAGACTGGCCATATGGTTTCAGGGATGTGATCTCGGTTGTAAGGGCTGTTGCAACCCTGAGTTTCAACCAATGGAAGCGAGGAACATAATGTCATTGGCAGAACTTGTGAGTCTCATCAAGAGGTCTTCCAGAGACAACTGCATAGAAGGTGTAACTTATCTAGGTGGCGAACCTACGCTGCAAAGCAACTTGCCACTTTTATCAAAAGCCATTTGCGAATTAGGGTTGGGAGTGATTCTTTTTACAGGAAATGTAGTGGAAAAACTACCGCAGGCAATGTTGGAAAATGTAGACCTTGTAGTGGATGGACCGTATATGGCCGAGTACAAAGACGACAACAGAAACTCAATAGGCTCTACGAACCAAAGATTGGTGAAGATCACAGACAGGTATTCATCAATGCTGAATTGGTTCACAGAGTCTAGGGCGAAGCGTGTGGAGGTAAGTGTACTCGGCAATTACATGATATTCACAGGCAATGTTGTTTGAGATTGTGATTATTTTCGATACGTTTTAGCGCTCATGTCAAAACGAGGGAGGTAAAAAATTGCACTGTAAACCAAAAGAAAATGAATTTAGAGATTTTGCAAAAAAATTAGATATGAACCGAATGACATTCAACACTTGATTGAAGCATTTGATTTTCAGAAAATTCATAGTCCTGGAGATGGAGCCCACAGAGATAATTATGCGAATAGCGCAACCGCAACTGTGGGAGATGCAGTTCTGAAGCTAGTCCTCGCGGAATACTATTATGAGCAATCAAAGGACAAAGGTAGAATCACCATAAAAAAAGCAAATGAAGAGAAGGACGAAGTACTCGCAATGGTGTCGAAAACATATGGTTTCACGAAACTCTACTACGATGAGACCGGTTCGCATCCTGACAATGATCAGTTGCCATCGGGAGAGAAAGCGATTAGCACTCAATTTGAAGCTACTGTGTATGCGATTTACAAAGACATTGGACCAGAGGGTGTGAAAGAGTGGATTATTAGCTGGTATATACCTGCTGCGCGAAACCCACAAGGCATCAATATCTCCTAATATTTACAATGTGGACTTGTTATTAGAAAATTCTTCAGCGGTCCGAGTACAGCCTTCTGCGTTCTTCAGGAAGACCCGACACATACTTTTCAGCTTCCTCCTGAGAGACCGCTTTTTTCTGCCCGCTCTGATCTTCGATAATCACGCCGCTGTTCCTGATGGCGGCAAGCCTTCTCTTCCTGACCGCAGGGTCCGGATGGCACACGAACTGGCAGTTGGAGCAGGTGTACTGCATCT
>JGI24696J40584_12961289_pt1 | contig 13084 bp, 13 predicted proteins | sample TergutCo191P4_FD_40584 | JGI IMG/M metagenome (IMG submission 40584)
ACCATGAAAACAAATATTACTTTTTAGCTAAAAAGTCTTTTACATTTTCGGATTCTACAACTGCGTCTTTAAACGTGTAGGCTCCTGTTTTTGAAGAGCGTTCCATTTTAATTACTCTTGTATAAGTAACCCCTCCACTTCTCTTTAATGTTGCAACTACTTTCTTTGCCATATCTCAAACTATTTAATCTCTTTATGAACTGTAACTTTTTTTAAAAAAGGATTGTATTTTTTTAATTCCAATCTCTCGGTGGTATTTTTTCTATTTTTGGTAGAAATATATCTTGACATACCGGGAACACCGCTTGTTTTTTGTTCGGTACATTCCAAAATAATTTGTTGTCTTGCTTCTTTATTTTTCTTTGCCATTGTTATTCGTTATTATCTTATCAAAACGAGAGTGCAAAAATATACTTTTTTTAATATGAAAATCTATTTACTAATTTTTATTGTAACCAAACCATAACCCATTAATTATTAATCACTAATCATTAATCACTAATCACTAATCATTGAGTTTTCTCCAAATTTCATCTTTTAGCGGTTGCAAATTTAGTTGATTTAATGAGGAAATAAGGACAACAGGAACTCTATCCGGCACTTTTTTTTGCAGGGCTTTTTGCTCTTTTTCGGAGAGTAAATCGCATTTTGTAATGGCAAGAATTCTCTTCTTGTCCATCAGTTCTGGATTGTACGCCTTAAGTTCGTTCAACAATATTTTATACTCTTTTTTAATACTTTCCGTATCACACGGGATCATGAAGAGTAATAGTGCGTTACGTTCAATATGGCGCAGGAATCTCAAGCCCAATCCTTTTCCTTCTGAGGCTCCTTCAATAATGCCGGGAATATCTGCAATTACAAACGATTGGTGGTTGCGGTGGGCTACCATTCCCAAATTGGGGCGCAGCGTAGTGAACGGATAATCCGCAATTTTAGGCTTGGCATTGGAGAGGACGGAAATGAGCGTTGATTTTCCTGCATTTGGAAATCCCACTAATCCAACATCGGCTAATATTTTGAGTTCCAAAACCATCCATGTTTCTATGCCCTCTTCTCCGGGTTGTGCAAAGCGCGGTGTTTGTCGCGTTGCCGATTTAAAGTGCACATTTCCAAGCCCTCCCCTACCCCCTTTCAAAATCGTTACTTCCTGTCCATCTTCCATCACTTCACCCAGAAACTCTCCGGTTTCAACATCTTTTACAATGGTTCCGAGGGGCACATCCACCACTGCATTCTTACCGTTTTTTCCAAAACACTGATTAGCAGACCCGCTCCCGCCATCTTCGGCAAAGATATGCTTGGTGTAGCGCAAGTGCAACAACGTCCAAAGATTACGGTTTCCTTTCAAGACCACATCCCCGCCCTTGCCGCCGTCTCCGCCGTCGGGTCCTGCTTTCGGATCCTGCGCAGTGCGCTGCAAGTGCGCTGAGCCTGCCCCGCCCTTCCCGGAGCGAAACAGTATTTTTACGTAATCTATGAAGTTTTCGTTTGCCATAGAGGGTTTAAGGTTTAAAGTTCAAAGATTCAATAATTCAATAATTCAATCATCTAATTATCTAATTATCTAATCATCTAATCACTATTTAATGGCTCGTGAGCCCGGTTTTATATAAGGAATGCCCTGTTTGCACAGGGGGCAGTTTTCGGGTTCCCAACTTTCAATATTTAATTTAATGGCTTCAAAAATCGGGTATTTAATATCGCCGGTACTGCGGTTGGCAATACATGCAATGCCTACAATTTCAACGCCATACTGCATTAGGGCTTCAATGGTTTCTAAGGATGATTTTCCGGTAGTTACCACATCTTCTGTAATCAGCACGCGTTGTCCGGGGTGCACTTCAAAGCCTCTACGCAAGACCATTTTTCCCTCTTCGCGTTCAGTAAAAATGGCAGGCACGCCCAATTGGCGTCCCAGTTCGTAGGCAACAATAATGCCGCCCATGGCAGGTCCAACCACAATATCCACCGGAATATTGTTCAATTTTTCAGCCACCACAGCGAGTACTTGCGCCGCCCTGTCTGGATATTGCAACAACTTGGCACATTGGCAGTAGCCGTTACTATGTCTTCCCGAAGAAAGAAGAAAATGCCCTTCCAAGAGGGCGCCGGATTGTTTTAGGTGTTCGGTTACCATATTAGTGATTAGTGATTAGTGATTAGTGATTAGTGATTAGTGATTAGTGATTAGTGATTAGTGATTAGTGATTAATCCTTTCGTCCCTTCGTCCCTTCGTCCTTTCGCCCTTTCATGCTTTAGTGTTTTCCGCAAGAGTGGGAGCAGCCTTTTGGCATGGTTTTGCATTCTGCCGGAAGTTTGGCGCGCGCTTGTTCGTTTGCCTGTACTTTATCTGCTGTAAATCCTAATTTGGCAATCGCTTCGCGAATGGCTTCGGGATTTGTTTTTTTCGCATCGTAAGCAACGGCAATCTTATAAGAATGTTCATCATATTTAAACTCTTTCACACCCTTTATAAAAGGCAGGTTGTCTTTAAAAATCTCATTACTTTTAGCAGAATAGGCATTGGTTTGAATAACCACAGTTTCAGCGCCTTTTACTTCAAGTTTTGGACCTTCGCAGCATTTTGCGGCGGCTGCATTGCCACATTGCTGAGCCATTGCAGTACAGCAAAAAATAACTAACGTTGCAATTGCAATAATTTTTTTCATCGTTTAATAATTTTAATGTTAATAAAATAATGAAACGAGAAAGTGGGGGTTTTATTTTAGGGGATTAGGTGATTCGATGATGAGATGATGAGATGATGATTTTTATTTTGAGTATGGTTCGAACAATGTTCCTGAGAGATCCCTGAGAGATCCCTGACAGATCCCTGAAAAACCCCAGTAAAACTCTGAATAAGAAGATATTAGAGGCATCACATGAGGCTTACATATTTGACAAATAGATAGTTGTGAATTAGAATTAGGAAATTAATCTCAGTGGCACTCTGTGCCTCCTAACTATTCCAAAATCTTCTTTAACTCCCGTATCATCAAATCTACGCGGAAATCGGTATTAAAGCAGTTGCAATCTTCCAATTTCTTGGCTTCTAAGAACATTTTATAAGACTGCATAAGTTCCTCTCTAATGCACAACCCCAAGGCTTGCATTACCAAATTGTCATATTTTTCTTTAATCACTTCATCCTTTTCTGCCTTCGTGCTTTCGTCCTCGAAACTTTTCACCTCTTCCGTCATCAGGTGGCGGTTAGCATTTGGGGTAGGAGAAAAATTGTTGCCCCCGTTCTCCCCTTCGTCCGTTCGCCCTTTCGTGCTTTCTGCTTTTTGCAAATAAGGCTCCCCGTCCAAGTACTCCTCCGCATACTTGTAAAAGTGCGCAGCAATAGCATTGTTGCCGCGTTTTTCCGCTACTTTGGCAATGGCTATATAGGATTCGTAGATTCCTGACTTAGAACGCAATACGCCGTGAAAATAATCATCATTGCAATAAGAGGTGGGCAAATTGAGGCAAAATCTTTCCAAGACTTCAAAAAGCGTTAAAGCCTCTGCAGCGCGCTCTATTTTTATTAGAGAATCGGCAGTATTGTACAATTTGTTGTAAAATTGTGCAGTAAACTCAATGGCTTGCATCTCTTGCGCACGATCCAATTGCGTTTCGTAGTAAAGCGAATGTAAGAGCGATAAACAGGCTTCAAAATGATTATTCTTCAATAACTTATTTAGTTTTAATAAAATAGCATCAGGAAAGGTATCGTTATATTGTAAAGAACGTTGTAAAAGATATTCAGCATCTGCATCATTATGAATTTGATACTCATAAAGCGCTTGTTCATAAAAAATTAAATGGATATTCTCATTTAGCCAAAATAAAGAATCATGTTTTATTTGGAGGTCATTTTTTAATTCATCATATTTATTAATGAGTTCACTAAATGTAATGGTTATACATTCTGTAAAATAGGGTAAAACATTTGTTCTAAATTGCTCCAGTTCTTTCGTAATATCTTTTGCTACTAAAAAATGAAGGGGAATGTAGTCCGGGTCGTGCAGATTCAAACGAGCAATTTGAGTCTCTTTTTCATTCAAAAAAGTAACTATTTTTTCACAATCAACGGGTTGGGAAAACAACAATAGGCTATGAATGAACAAATAAAGAAAAATGAGGCAGTTTCGTTTCAAAAAATCAAGGTTTAAGTAAAAGGTCATCAATCATATTAGTCAATTGTTCTTTGTTTATTAATCCCACGGTTGTTGAAACCTTTCCGCGGGGACTGAAATAGAGTATCGTAGGAATGTTTTGTATGTTAAATGCGGTTTGAACTGACTGTGCTTTTTCCACATTCAGTTTGTAGAAAATTACTTTTCCTTTATATTCCTGCGCCAATTCTGCCATAATGTTAGAGAGAATAATACATGGTTTACACCAGTGGGTATAAAATTCAACGATACAAGGTGTTTGCCCTAAATATCTAAATCCTCGAGGATTATCTATAGCGGTAATACGTTCAATAAAATCTTTTTCATTAAGCACAATTAGATTTCCGGAAAGATCTTCAGCAATTTTTTTGGGTGTATCATTTGATTCTTTCAATGCGGTGTAGTCATCTGTTTGAGGTTTCTCCTCCGAAATAGCAACATCATGATTAGATTTATTGAGACAATCACAAGATGAAGTAATTAATAACGTGATAATAAGCAGTGCGGGAAATTTTATTCTTTGTTTTTTCATTATTATTATTATAAAAATTTAAGGGTTAATCGTTATTAAATTGCAACAAAATAATATTCAGTGTTTTTATTAAAACATGTATTAAATTCAATTTTTGTTAGCGGGAGATTATTTTTGACAAACGCTCTTAAGGTGTAAATTTTCATATTCAACTCATTTGAAACGAAGTCGTATAGATCAAGTGGATTTGTTCCATAATATTCACTTGCTCCCTTTCCGCATTCGAATAATACAACAGGTTTATTTTTTATTAATAATTTTTTTGCGCCTTTTAAAACGCCGAACTCACCGCCTTCAACGTCAATTTTAATAAAATGAATCTTTTCGCTTGCCGGAACAACCTCATCCAAAGTTTTAAGCGTTACCTCAATTTCTTCAATTTCCGGATTTGAAATATCATAGTGTCTTTTTTTTATGCCGCTATAGGCAGGTGCATTTTTCACTAATTGAAAGGTAGAGTATCCGCTATTTTCCGAAAGGGCGTACGGAAAAACAGAAACGCTGTTTTTATATTTCTTTTCCAGTTCCTGAAACAAAAAGGGAATCGGTTCAAAAGCGTAATGTTTGCCTTCGGGGGCATATTTCAGCATCAGTTCTAATATTTCGCCCTTATGTGCTCCAATATCTATACAATTAGAATTACTCCGAATGCATCTTTTCATAATTTTTCCCGTCAGTCTGTCATACTGAAGGTTTTTGGTCAAATCAATATGCAAAAAAATCAGGGTTTTTCTCAGTAAATCTTTTATTGTCATAAATCTCAATATTAATTTCTTTTTTAATTATTGAAAACATGATGTTTCCTTAACATTCAAAGGAGAATTTGATGAAAAAAAACGGTAAGTTATTACTATTATTGCATTTATTTATCAAAGAATAACATTCAGACAAAGAAACGCGCTTCCTTGGAAATTTATTTTGTGTAAGATAAATCTTGAAAAAAGCATATTTTCGCCAGAAAATTACTGATAACATAATGAAAAAAATATATTTCTTACTCCAAAAACAGAAATATTTAATCATCCTTTGCATTGCCGCCATAACCTATCTGCTAATTATTTATGGTCATGCATTAATACAACCGAACAACCTCCTCACTTCTCTTGGTGGCGATGCCATTAAAAACTACTATGCATACATCACAGAAATAAAATATGGAGGAAATAATCAACCGGCTTTCAATTACCCTTACGGAGAAAGTTACTTATTTACCGACAGTCATCCCTTTCTTTCTAAAACACTACATTATGTTTCAAAAATATTTCCATCTACGGAACAGTATAGCATTGGAATTTTACATATTCTAATGATATTAAGTCTGTTTTTCACCTTTATAGTATTATTTTTATTACTTCGACGGTTTATCAAACAAGAGTGGTATGTGCTGCTTTGGGTGTTTGCCATTATGTTTCTACAACCGCAAATAAGCAGGTGGGATAAAGGGCATTTTGCATTGACATATAGTCTTGCCATTCCGTTGTGTTTTTACTGGATTGTTCTTTATTATCAAACTAATAGAAAAACGTTATATGCAATTTTATTGATGATTTCCAATTTAATATGGTTGGGAACACACGCCTATCTGGGGGCAATGACCTGCATTTTCACATTTCTTTTCGATGTGTGGCAATCTCTTTTTAATAAAGAGTACCAAAATAGAAAGGCGCTGCATCTGGGCTTGTTGAAATCTATTGTACCACTTGCCATTTTCTTTATTTATCTCACTCTCATAGATATTCATACGGGTAGAACGACCAACCCGAGTGGCTTCTTCTCCTATTGCAGTCGTTTCAGCACTGTCTTTTTGCCTTATTATGAAGGAATTGGACATTTCTTTCAAAATCTGCCACTCCGTGTTTCATTGTGGGAAGGCAGGGGCTACATCGGAATCGCCTCAACCCTCTGCTTCTGGATCTTTGTATTCTTGTGTATCCGGTATTTATTTTTACACTTTGTGAAAAAAAACGCCTTGCAAACAATACCTTTTGAAGTAGGATTGTTCGCGCCGGCGCTCTTTGCAGGCATAATCTGTTTGTTGTTTGCCATGGGCTACCCCTTTAAATTAGGGTTAGAGTTTTTGTTAGATCCTCTGAGTTTGATCAAAACTTTCAGAACCACAGGGCGTTTCGTGTGGCCATTTTTCTTTGCAGGTACTACTTTTACGGCTTATGTATGTTCTCAATATCTACCAACACAAAAAAAACGCAAGTTTAAAATTTTGATATACATTTTTTTAATTTGTGCGCCCACGTTCACTATAATGGAAGGGGTTCCATATCAAAAAAACGCTTACCATAACTTGTTTAAAATCAAGAATGTTTTTTTAGAACAACATCTTGATATAGCATATCAACAAGCATTAGATATGATACATTCCGACGAATATCAGGCGATTATCCCTTTGCCTTTCTATCAAGGTTCTGAAAATTTTACAAAACTTGCTCCCGATCATGTTCACGCAAGTGGCATGTATGATATCTACGATATTTCAAACATTTTTGCGTATCATTTCAAACTGCCGCTTATGGCATCTTATCTTTCAAGAACAAGTATTTGTGAAAGTAGGAATTTGATACAAATGTTTGCCCCTGAATACTATAAGAAACTCATTGCCCAAGATATTCCGTCTGATAAGAAATTTTTGATTGTATGTTTGCCAGAGATTGATGCATTAACACCATACGAACGAGGTTTTCTACAAAAAGCCACATTTCTGTTAAAAGCCAATGAGGTAGAGTTTTGGGAGATCTCTCCGGAAAAAATGACAGAAGTCGTAACTGCGCCTTATTTTGTAGATTTTAATCAAAAAAGAGCGCATTTCATTTCTCAGGAAAATTATTTTATCTCTCGTCCCGATTCAACCGTATTTCTATTTTCCTTCGACACGCATTCATCTCCATACCAATTTCTTGGAGATGGCGCATACCAACAACCGAAGAAAGAAAAGCAGAGTATTTTTGCAGAAATTGAACCCGGGAAATTAGAGGAAAACCGAGATTACGAAGCCACTTTTTGGTGTTATATAGGGGGGAAGAATTACGGGCAGGATCAATTAAGTTGGAAGTTTTATATATCTCAAAAAGATGAACAATCGGAGGAGGTTTTTCCGCTCCTTGAAGGGTGGAGCATGGGCACTCCAGTGATATTAGGAGATTGGGCGCTATCTGCCTACCGCTTTAGCATCCCGAATAAAAACCTTACCACCCGCTTTGCCATTTCAAGTACCCGTTGCAAAGAATACCAAACCACCATAGATGAGTTTTTGGTACGACCTCTTGATGTGGACGTCTATCGCATTCTTGAACAAGACTTTTCAGAAATTGAAAAACTGTATAAAAACGGACAAATAATTTGGGGTAAGTAACTTCTTAAAAAAAGAATATTTTTGCCCGAAAATAAAAAAAATGCACTCACATTTATAGTAATGAAAAATATTCCCCAAACCATTGATTGTTCTGTCGTTGCATCCGTTTTTAACGAAGAAGAATGTGTCTTGATGTTTTATCAGTCATTATTATCAGCGCTGGATCCATTGAAAATAAATTACGAAATTATTTTTGTAAACGACGGCAGTAGAGACAACAGTTTGTCCATACTCAAAGATATTGCTGCTACCAGCAATAAAGTAAAAGTTATCAGTTTTTCAAAAAACTTCGGTCACGAGGCAGCCATGATAGCCGGCATTGACCACGCTTGCGGGGAGGCGGTAATTTGCTTAGACAGCGATTTGCAGCACCCTCCAGAACTAATCCCCGAAATGCTGAAGAAAAAGGCAGAAGGGTTTGATGTGGTTAATATGGTAAGAACCGTTAGAAAAGATGCAGGTTTTTTGCAAAAAATGAACTCAAAACTGTTCTATAAATTCATTAATAGCATTTCCTCCGTTAAACTTGCAGAAAATGCGTCCGATTTTTTCCTGATTTCTCAAAAAGTGTGCAAAATATTGAGGAAGGATTTCAGAGAGCGCACCCGTTTTTTGCGCGGCATTATTCAATTGGTTGGGTTTAAAAAAACCACCATAGCGTATGAGGCGCCCAACCGTGCTGCCGGACAAAGCAAATATTCTTTCTTCAAACTTTTAAAACTCTCGTTCACCGCAATATCATCGTTTTCAAAACTTCCGTTACAGTTGGGTATTATTACAGGATTGATTTTTGGTATGTTAAGTATCTTTTTGATTCTGTTCTCTTTAACTATGTGGATACTCGGAAAAACCGTCCCCGGTTATACTACTTTAATTATTTTCATGAGCGCCTTCGCCGGAATTCAACTTTTTGTAACAGGCTTGATAGGACAATATATCAGTTATCTTTTTGATGAAGTAAAAGAACGTCCCCTCTATATACTAGATGAAATTTATAATTTTGAAAGTGAAATAATTAATTGATAATGAAAAATTTATATACTGCATTAGTAAAACAAAAATATTTAATCATAGTTTGTATTACGGGAATCATACACTTGTTGGGCATATACGGTCATGCGTTAATAGAACCCAATAATCTCTTGTCGGTAAATGATGGAGACGGAATAAAAAACTACTATGCCTACATGACTAATATTTCAAAACTTGGCGCCAACAATCAACTTTCTTTTAATTACCCTTATGGCGAAAGTTATCTTTTCACCGATAGCCATCCTTTTCTTTCTAAAACTTTACATTTTGTCAATCAAATATTCCCCGGCACAGAGCATAACAGCATTGGCATCTTAAATATCTTAATGATACTCAATGCTTTTTTCACTTATTTGGTGCTATTTCTACTCCTGCGGCGTTTCATAAAAAAAGAATGGTATGCGATGCTTTGGGCATTTGCAATTATGCTGTTGCAGCCACAAATAGACAGGCTGGGGGGGCATTTGTCGTTGTCGTACAGTCTTGCCATTCCTTTATGTTTTTATTGGATTGTGTTATATTATCAAACTAATAGAAAAATTTTGTATGGTGTTTTATTGCTGCTTTCTAATTTTCTATGGTTGGGAACTCATGTCTATCTGGGAGTTATCACCTGTGGTTTTACTTTCCTTTTTGACGCTTGGCAATGTGGTTTTTATAAAGAATATCGAAATAAAAAAGATATTAGTTTAGGGATAATAAAATCTATCCTTCCCCTTGTGATATTTTATATCTATCTTGCAATAATTGACATTCATACGGGAAGAACAACGAATCCATGGGGGTTCTTTTATAATTACAGTAATTTAGAATCTATCTTCCTTCCTTATCATGGGGGTGGCGCGCGTTTACTCCAAAAAATCGTTCCAATTCCTATTAGTCAAAAATGGGAAGGAGTTTCTTATGTGGGTTTGGTTACCACAATCTGTTTTTGGGCGTTGGTGGTATTTTTCATCAAACGCACTTATAAATACTTTAGAAAAAGACCTTTACCAAAATTACCCTTTGAAATGGGGTTGTTTGCTCCTGCGCTATTTGCAGCCATTATCTGCTTGTTGTTTTCTATGGGCTTCCCCTTTAAATTAGGTTTGAAATTTTTGTTAGACCAAATGAGTTTTGTAAAAAACTTTAGAGCAACAGGGCGTTTTGCCTGGCCTTTTTTCTTTGTGATGACTTCTCTTTCCGCTTATGCTATTTATCAATATGTGCAAATTAGATGGCAAAACAGGAAGAGAATCATTGTTTTTTTACTATTAATAGTGCCTCCCATTTTTACCATGGTGGAAGCGATCTCTTATCAAAAAATGACTTACCTGTATCGGTTTAGAATAGAGAATGTTTTTTTACGACAAAATCTTGATGTGGAATATCAACAAGCAATAGACGCAATTAATCCTCAAGAATACCAGGCTATTATACCTCTACCGTTTTATCAAGGTTCTGAAAATTTTTCTAAAATTGCCCCGGGCAGTATTCACTATTTTTCAAGCATTTTTGCATACCATTTTGAGTTGCCGCTAATGGCTTCTCATCTTGCAAGGTCAAGCATTTGGGAAAGCAGAAACCTGATCCAGATGTTTGCTCCGGAATATTACGAGAAATTAGTTACAAAAGATATTCCTTGTCAAAAAAAATTCTTAATTGTCTGTTTGTCTGATGAAAATGAGTTAACAGAATATGAGCATATTTTTCTTCAAAAAGCAACTTTTCTATTAAGAGCAAACGATGTGGAATTTTGGGAAATAACTTACGATAATATGACAGAGGTGGTAACAACTCCCTACTTAGAAGATTTCAATGAAAAAAGAGAGATGTTAGTATCTCAGGAAAACTATTTATTATCACAACCCGATACCTCAGTATGCTTATTCTCATTCGACGAAAACGCCTCCCAATACCAATTTTTAGGAAGCGGGGCTTACGAGCAGCCAAAAAAAGAAAAATATAGTTTTTTTGCAATAATTGAACCCGAAAAATTAGAAGAAAACAGAGTTTATGAAGCCTCCTTTTGGTGCTACGTTGGAGGGAAAAATTATGGACAGGACAAATTAGGCTGGATGGTCTATATTTCTCAAAAAGATGAAGAAACGGGAGAGGATTTTTTATTGGTTGAAGCAGGCAGCAAAACCACGCCCGTTATTTTGGGCGATTGGGCTTTATCTACTTATAGATTTACCATTCAAAATAAAAAGTTTCCTACGCGGTTTGTAATTTCAAGTACAAACTGCAAGGGCTACCAAACCACAGTAGATGAATTGTTGGTGCGCCCGATTGATATAGACGTTTATCGTGTTCTTGAAGAAGATCATTTGGGGGTGAAAAAATTGTATAAGAATGGACAGATAATAGAACGAAACTAATTTTGAATAAGCAATATCTTGAGATGAAAAAAGAACTTCTAAAAAAAAACTGGAAATATTTGATCGTATTGTTGCTGGTATGCATTCCTCTTTTTCAGCATCTTGGGACTTTTACGTTGCGAGTTTATGATGAATCTCGGTTAGCCATAAATGCATACGAGATGTATCACTCAGGAAACTTTCTTATTCCGACATATGATGGAGAACCCGACATGTGGAACACCAAGCCTCCGCTAATGATTTGGCTTCAAGTGTTGTCTATGAAAATTTTCGGAATTAACGAATTTGCAACCAGGCTGCCTGCTGCTATGGCTGCGCTCTTTACCTGTATTTTATTGTTGATTCTGTCTGTGAGGTATTTAAAAAACTTTTGGTTTGGTTGTATTGCTGTGCTCGTGCTAATAACGTCGCCGGGGTTTGTGTACCTTCACACCTCCCGAACCGGCGATTATGACGCACTGCTCACTTTGCTTTTAACATTGTCAAGTTTCACACTTCTTGCTTTCCTCGAAAATCCCAAAAAGAAATACCTGTATTGCTTTTTTATTTCATTAGCATTAGCTGTTTTAACAAAGAGTTCTGCCGCATTACTCATTATCCCCGGATTTTTTATTTATGTGGTCGTCAGAAAAAAAATGTTGTTTTTGTTGAAAAATCCACACTTTTATGTTGGATTAATTGTTTTTTTAGCATTAGGATGCGGATATTATTTTCTCAGAGAGATCTATAATCCGGGATATATTCAGGCAGTATGGGAAAATGAATTGGGCGGAAGATTTTTAGAAACCATAGAAGCACATAAACACGGTTTTTGGTATTATTATGAAAATCTTATCAATGATAGATATAAGGTATGGATATTTCTAATCCCTTGTGGCATAATAACAGCCATATTCTGTAAAGACAAAAAAAATAAAAATCTGGCGCTTTTTTCTTCTATAATTGCAATATCCTATTTTTTGATTATATCTTTAGCACAAACCAAACTGTATTGGTATGATATGCCGTTATATCCATTTTTTGCTATGCTTGCAGGAATATTTATTTATTTTATTTTTTCATTTTTAAAAGAGAATAGAAAAATATCGCATACTCTAAAATACAATGTAACACCCTATATCTTTGTAATATTAGTTTTCATTATACCTTATATACAGATTTTAAAAGTTACCTATACACAAAAAGAAAACTTATGGGATGAAGAATTTTACGGAATAAGTTACTATTTAAGGGATATTATCAAAGAAAAAAGAGAGGGAGAAAATTTTACCATCGTTTATGCCGGTTATCCTCCACATATCATTTTTTATATTAATATTTTAAATGAAAAAGATAGAAATATTGTATTAAAAAGAAAGGATGAGATTAAAATCGGTGAAAATATTTTAATATCTCAGAATGAAATAAAAGAGTATTTAGAAGAGAAATACGATTTTAATATTATTGAAGAAACTAATTATACGAAAATGTTTGAAATCTTAAAAGAAAAATAATGTTACCTAAAATAAACAATTAAAATTTATGAAAATAGAACTCTCTATTGTGGTTCCTGTATATAACGAGGAAAAAAATATCCCCATACTGTATGAACGTTTGAAAAATGCGGCAAATGCCATAACTCCACATCACGAA
>JGI24696J40584_12961288_pt1 | contig 13078 bp, 11 predicted proteins | sample TergutCo191P4_FD_40584 | JGI IMG/M metagenome (IMG submission 40584)
TTTCGTGTTGATTTGCTTGAAATTCCCGGTCGGTCTTATGCCGAAGTTGCTACTCGTTACACTTTTCGCTTAGAAGAACAGGAAAATTTGTGGGAGTATTATTTTGCACTTATTGAACGATTGAAAAGACAAATCCCTGTTATGCCGTTCAAAATGAATGATATGGGTTTCGCATACGAAGATAGTCCGCAATTTAATGCCATTCGTGAGGCATTGGTTAATATGCTGATGCACGCCGATTATTTCAGTACAATGCGTCCAAGGGTTCGTGTTTTTAGCGACCGCATTGAATTTGGAAATCCCGGTGCATTTCCATTGCCGATTTCCGAATTTATGAAAAAAGATGTATCTTTGCCGCGAAATCCGGTGCTTGCAAAGTTATTCCGCAGTGTAAAACTTGCCGAAAATGCAGGCCTAGGATTTGATAAAATGCTGAAATGGGAAATCGAAACAAACACAAAAATTGAGTTTGATGCTACGCTTGATATGTCGATACTGATATTCTTCTTGCCGCCAAAAACAGAAAATATAAAAGAAGAAAGTACCCCAAATGGTATCCCAAATGGTATCCCCAATGGTATCCCCAATGGTATCCCACTACTAACGAAATTGGAACAAAGCATATTGACTGTTATTGATGAAAACAGTTCAATCACAAGGGAAGAATTGGCAACTCTATTCAATATTAGTGTAAATGTAATCAAAAAGTATATCAAGAATTTGAAACAAAAAGGTTTATTACAACGAGAAGGAAATAATAGAACCGGTTATTGGAATATTATAAAACAGATAAAATGAAATTATCAATCATAACAGTCAATCTCAACAATGCCGAAGGTTTACGAAAAACCATCGAAAGTGTTGTTGCTCAAACTTTCATCGATTTTGAGTATATTGTTATTGATGGTGGTTCTACCGATGGGAGTGTGGATATTATCAAGCAGTATGCTGATAAAATTACTTATTGGGTGAGCGAATCGGATGAGGGGATTTATAATGCGATGAATAAAGGGATAAGGATTGCAAATGGGGAATATTTACAATTTTTGAATTCGGGCGATTGGTTAGTTGACGAAAATGTGTACACACAAATATTTTCGAATTCTTTTTGTGAAGACATTATTTATGGTAATCGTATTGAGGTTTATGAAGATAAAAAAGAAAAATTAAATAAAGGTCATCAAAAATCCGATCTTTTATTTATAGATGTCTTTAGGGGTGATTTTTTTCATACTTGTGCTTTTACTAAACGAAAATTATTTGAACAACATGGATATTTTGATGAAGATTTTAAAATAGTTTCTGATTTTGGATTTTTTCTAAAAGTAATAGGTTTAGGGTATGCCAGAGTAAAATATATAGATATTCCAATTTCTTATTTTGATATGACTGGCATTAGCAAAGCTCCACAGTATAAACCGTTACACGATAAAGAAATAGAGGAAATAAGAAAAAAAATATGGCCGTCAGGTATTATTGCAAGTTATGAGCAGTATTTAAAGTATGAACAATATAATAGAATATTGAAAAAATTAAAGTCAAGTAAAATATCGAGGTTATTTTTTCGCATCTTGTATAAAACTTTACGATATTTAACTAACAATTAATGATTTAGAAAAATTAAATAACCAATAATCCTCTTTTTTTGGTATTAATAGCAATTGAGTAATGATTAACTATACCATAATAATACCCCATAAAAACATTCCGCATTTTTTAGTACGATGTTTAGATTCGATACCTTTAAGAGAAGATGTACAAGTCATAGTTGTCGATGATAACAGTGATATTACGGAAGTTAATGGTATAAATTTATTAATTTTGCCGGAAAAATATCCGAATATTGAGTTTATTTGGGGCAAAAACGAAAATAGACGAAAAGGTGCCGGATATGCCCGTAATTTAGGATTAGAACGAGCGAAAGGAAAATGGTTGATCTTTGCTGATGCAGATGACTTCTTTATGCCTTGTTTTAATGAGGTTTTAGATAAATATGTAGATGACGATAGTGATATTATATTTTTTAAAGCAACCAGTATAAATTTGGAAACTCTACTTCTTGACACGCGGCATGATTATGTTAACAATCCTCTTGCAGAAATACAAAGAACAAATAATTGGAATATTGCAATTCAAATAAATGTCCCTTGGGGTAAATTTATAAAACGAGATATAATAATTAAAAACAAAATTAACTTTCAAGAAGTACAACATTCAAATGATGTGCTTTTTTCAGTAAAATTAGCTATTGTAGATGCAAAAAGTAAAATTTCTGACTGTGAATTGTATTGTATTACAAATAGGAATGATTCTTTAACGAGTACTGAATCTGCAAAGTTTTTGAAAAAGAGATTCAATGTTGCGTACAATGCTTATACTTTTTTGAAAATTCATAAAAAAGAAAGTTATTTTAGAGATACGATTTGGTATTGGTGGGTGAAAGTTTGTGATGTAAATTATTTTGTTGCATTGAGTTTGTTTTTTAAAATGTGTAAGATTTATGGATTTTCATGTATGTTGAAAATAGTCAAAAAAAAATTCACAAATAGGTTGAAAAGAATATTGAGATGAAAGAAAAAATACTATTAGTATCACTAAATTTTTGCTATCCTCTTGTTCACGGAGGAGCTATTGCGCAATATTATTTTATAGATGGCTTGAAAAATGATATTGAATTTGTGTTGTGTACCCAAGTGAATACCCAATATGAACTTGAAAATATAAAATTATTGCAAGAAAAACAACCGAAATTAAAAATTTATTTTACAAATAATATTCAAGAAAAACAGCCCAATAAATTACCGTTAAAACCAACTATTTGGAAAAGAATAAAGCGAAAGATCAAAAAAATGCTTTTCAAAAAGAAAACCACAATAAATTCAGTACTTACACAGGCAATAGTTGATGATGATTTTCAAAATCCACATTATTGTTGTATAGATAATTATCAGAGTGAAAAGTTTATACAATTGGTTAATGATGTAATAGAAAAAGAAAGTATAAAACAAGTTCAATTTGACTTTTATGAAGCAATAAATTTGATACTTGCAATTCCTAAAAGAGTACGAAAAATTTTTATTCATCACGAAATAAGGTTTAAGCGGCTCAAATTGATGTATGATAAAAGTTTATTGTCACCAACATATAAAAATTATATCATTGATAAGACTGAATTATATGAAAAATTATTATTAAAACAAATGGATAGTGTCGTTGTGTTTAATAATGATGATGCCAATTTATTAAAGGAAATTTGTAAAAATGTTATAGTTTCTCCATTTGGTATGCCCCATGAGTTGATATACAAGGGTGATATCAGTCATAAATTTGCAAAATTTTTATTTGTGGGGAGCGAAAGCCATAGACCAAATTTATTGGGGTTATCTTGGTTTTTGAATGAAATTTATATTCCCTATATAAATGAAATAAAATATCCTGTTTACATTGTAGGTAGTTGGTCCGATGGTATTAAAAACATGTATAAGATTTATTCTCAAATTGTTTTTTGTGGTGTAGTAGATTCTATCCAACCGTATTTTGAAGAATCTATCTTTGTTAATCCGATACTTACAGGGTCAGGTATAAGGACAAAAGTATTACACGCTTATATCAATAAAGTACCGGTAATGAGTACGCGCTTTGGCGCAGAAGGCTGCTATAATGAATATGATAATTCTCACTTGCTGTTTTTTGATTCTGCGGTTGAATTTATGAATGCGATGTTAAATATAACAGTTCCGCAGCTACAAAATTTGGCATTGGCAGGATTCGACTATTATAACAAAGAATTTAATAAAGATACATTATTAAAGAAACGATTAAATGTTTATACAATATAATTATGATAAAACCCATAGCCATATATCTACCTCAATACCACCCTATACTCGAAAACGATGAGGCGTGGGGCGAAGGCTTTACCGAATGGACAAATGTAAAAAAAGCAAAACCATTGTTTGAAGGTCATTATCAACCACATATTCCACACGAAGATGTGGGGTATTACGACCTGCGCGGTCCTGAAATATTAGTAAGGCAGGCAGAAATGGCAAAAAAATATGGCATTTATGGTTTCGCATTTTATCATTATTGGTTTAATGGAAAAAGATTGTTGAATTTGCCATTGGATAATATGCTAAAATTAGGTAAACCTGATTTTCCGTTTTTGTATATTTGGGCAAACGAGCCTTGGAGCAAGCGATGGGATGGCAGCGAAAATGAGGTGATACAAGAGCAAACCCATTCTTTTGAAGATGACGTGAATCATATTCGTTTTTTGTGCGAGAATGTTTTTTGTGATAGCAGATACATTAAAATAGATGGTAAACCTGTGTTTATAGTCTATCGAACAGAACTTTTACCAGACATAAAGAAAACGGCAAGTATTTGGCGAAATGAAGTAAAAAAATATGGTTTTAATGATATTTACTTAGTTAGGGTGGAACATTTTGTTGCCGGAATAGAGCCAAATTCAATAGGTTTTGATGCAGCAATGGAGTTTGCACCGGATGTAAGAAAATGGGGAGCAGGTTTATCTGTATTTTACGAATCGGGAAACTATACAGATTTTAATTACAATGAAATTGTTATAAAAATGATTGTTAAAAAATATCATTATGATGCTTTTCGATGTATTTTCCCTTCTTGGGACAATTCAGCAAGAAGAAAAAATGATGTAGTTTTATTTTCAAATTCAAAACCTGATATTTTTGCACATTTTGTTTATCAAATATTTGATTATACAAAAAAAGAATTAGCACAAGATAAGCAATATGTTTTCATTAATGCTTGGAATGAATGGGCAGAAGGATGCCATATTGAGCCTGATGTAAAAAATGGTTATTCATTTTTAGAAATAATAAGAGGAGTGATGAATAACCCGACAAGATATGAGAATGAATATGTCAGTCTTTTAGAATTAATTCTTAGTAATACGATAGAAGAAAATAGGATAAAAAGTATTGAATTAGCACTTGTAAACAAGAAATTATCTCGTTTTCTTAATTCAAGAGGTTATCAATTGATGGGGAAATTATTGGATTTCTATAGAGTTAAAAAAACCAAAGTATAAGATTGTATAAATTATTGATATAGATATGGTTTCTATAATTACATGTTCTCGAAAACAGGATATTTCGCACGAATTAAAAAATAATATTGTTAAAACAATTGGAGTAGAATATGAATTGATTGTAATTGACAATTCAAAAAACAAATATTCGATTTTTTCGGCGTACAATGAGGGCGTAAGCAGAGCGAAAGGTAATATTCTTTGTTTTATGCACGAAGATATTGTTTTTCACACAGCAAAATGGGGAGAAAAGGTCTTGAAATGTTTTGAAAATGAACAAATAGGACTTTGTGGGGTTGTTGGGGGACACTATGCGCCTTCTTTTGCTGTTCCTTGGTGGCAAAGTGGCTTGATGTCAGGGCAGTGTTTGCAAGGCTATATAGATGATGCAGGTTATTATTCCTCAACATTAGATAAATATTCAGACTTTATTCAAGATAAAAATTGTATTGAAGTAGCTTCTGTTGATGGTCTTTGGTTTTGTGTTCCGAAATTATTGTTTAATAAAGGCATTGTATTTGACGAGGAAAATTACTCAGGATTTCATTGCTATGATGCAGATATCTGTTTTCAAGTGCGAAATGCAGGTTATGCAGTTGTAGTTGTCTCTGATATATTGATAGAACATAAATCCAAAGGCAATATGGATAAGCAATGGAAAAAAAATTTGGTAAAGTTTCATTTTAAGTGGAATAATATGTTACCAATGGTAGCTGGGATACATTTAACACAAGAAGAAATGAAAAAAAATGACAGAAAAATATTGGATAGTATTTGTATGGAAATAGATAGTTATTACACGATGCAAAAACAGTTACAAAATATATTAAAATCTAAAGCCTATCGTTTGGGAAAATTTATATTAAAACCATTATCAATATTGAAAAAGAAATGATTATGCCAAAAGTATCAGTCATAGTACCCAATTATAATCACGCTCCCTATTTGCAACAACGAATAGAAAGCATACTAAACCAAACTTATCATGATTTCGAACTGATAATTTTGGACGATTGTTCTATCGATAATAGTAGGGACATTATAGAACAATATAAAAATAATCCAAAAACCAGTCAAATTATTTATAATGAAAAGAATAGTGGTGGTGTATTTATTCAATGGAATAAAGGAATTGAATTAGCACAAGGAGAATATATTTGGATAGCAGAAAGTGATGATTTTGCAGACCCCTTTTTTTTAGAAGAATTGATTAAGCAAAGTGATAAATATAAGGATGCGGGATTGCTCTATTCTCATTTAAGATGGGTGGATGTAAATGGTGTGGAAAAATACAGCCAAGACAATTCAGACGAAATAATATATTATTCGGGGAATGATTTCATTCAAAAAAAACTGTTATATACAACTACAATATTTAATGTGAGTTCGGCGATATTTAGCAGGGATTTATATGAGAAAATAGATAAGTCTTTATATGAAAAAATGAAATTGTGTGGCGATTATTTTTTTTATGTGCTTTTGGCGGAAAAAACAAATGTAGTAGAGTGTTGTAAAGTTTTGGCAAGTTTTCGGACACACGATAGTAATACATCAACGAAATTATCTTTGCAGGGAGCAGATTTTATAGAAGGGATAAAAATATTGGATTATATCATATCAAACTATAAAGTAAAACCATTGCAATATGCGTTGCATTATGCCAGATTGTGGAAAAAACATATTTATACAAAAACAGTAAATCAAAATGTAAGAAAAGTTTTTTGGAAAAATCACAAATTGATTGTTATTTATTATTATTGTTTAATCTTTTGGAATAAATTGAAAAAATATGGAAAAAAATAAAAGAAAGATATTAGTTTTATCCAATAGAAAATCAGAAAAACAGTTATATTGGCAAGTGGTTTTTGAATGGGAAGATGAATTTGAAAATTATTTTAATTCAAAAATAATTAATAAGCATTCAAGTGAATTAAATGGTTTTTTGGATAGAATAAAACGAAAAATAGATACAATCATTATAAAAATCAGGGATAAGTATTATAACAATCAAAAAGATACGTTCTTTTTGCAATTCAACATGTCGCCTTTTCAGCAGACATGGCGTAGTAATAAAAAGTATATTGTCCCTTGTGTATTAGATTTTGTTATTGATAAAGAAGACCTACCTCTTTTTTATGCTAACTATGCTCAAAATCCTTTTGTTTTGATTTCTGATTTGGATGCAGTCTTTTATTTAAAAAGTGTTAATTGTCCTTTGAAAATTTATCATTTTCCTCTGTCTATTTCGGATAAATATATTTTAAAGTATGAAGAAAGTAGAAAAAAGTATGATTGTATTGTGGTTGGAAGACAGAATAATACTAAAATGATTAAATGGCTGGAAGAGTATGCAAAGCAAAATTCCGATTTTGTTTATGTTTACAGACAAGACAATTCCGATTTTAGTTATTATACCAATAAAGGAGAATTTATTGGAAAAATAAAAAATAGAGAGCAATATATGAATTTATTGTCTTTAGGAAAAGTCGGTTTATATACTACAGCTTGTGCAGGAAAAGGTTTTGTTACACCTCGTTTTTTAGAATATCTTGTATCCGGTTGTCATGTGATAACTTCATTTACTGAAAATAAAGATACGGATTTTTTCCAACTGTCTTCAATGTGTGAAAATACATTGAATTATGAACATTTCAAAGAACAAATGGATAAATTTAGAACCCAATCTATTGATGTGATGAAATATCAGAATTATCTAAAGAAACATTATACATCTCAAAGGGCAGCATTGCTTACTCAGATTGTTTTTAATCATTTTAACAATATTGAAGAATGAAAAAAGTAGCAGTTATAGGGGGAGGAATAGCAGGTCTTTCTATTGCAAATATGCTTAATAAAGACTTTTATGTGGAAGTTTTTGAGAAAGAAGAGCAATTGGGAGGTATGATTAAATGTAAAAGAATTGATGGTAATTTATATCATCTTATTGGAGGGCATGTTTTTAATTCTCATTGTGGTGAAGTATTGGATTGGTTTTGGAACATTTTTGATAAAGAGAATGAATTTATTAAGGCTACAAGGAGGGCATCAATAGTACTAAAAAATAATGCCGTTATTGATTATCCTATTGAAAATCACATTTATCAACTTGATAAGAGTAATATTTGTAACATAGTAAATGACCTTTTAGCAATTAATAGAAATGAAATGCCGACATCAGGTAATTTTGCAGATTTTCTTAAAAATCAATTTGGCGAAACATTATATGGATTATATTTTAAACCTTATAATGAAAAAATATGGAGAAGAGATTTGTCCACCATTCCATTAATATGGCTCAAGGGAAAATTGCCAATGCCCACAGTTTCTGAGATTTTTTTTAATAATTTTTGTAGAGAAGAAGAAAAAAGAATGGTACATAGTTCTTTTTATTATCCAAAAAACAATGGTTCTCAGTTTATTGTAGATAAATTGTCGAAATCCCTCAATTGTAGAACTAATCATTGTGTAACAGAACTTATTTATTATCCTCTTTCTCAAAAATGGATAATAAATAATTCTTTTGAGTTTGATTATATTGTTTTTACAGGTAATATAAAAACCTTACCAAATATTCTTCCTGATTTTAAAGATTATTCACCTCAGTTTCAAAATGTAGAATGTTTACAATCGCATGGGACAACATCTGTGTTGTGCAGAATAGATAAAAATCCATATTCTTGGATTTATTTGCCTGATTTAGAATATTTGTCACATAGAATAATTTGTACTGGTAATTTTGCACCAAGTAATAACAATAATGGCGACAATAGTGCTATTGTTGAATTTTCTGATTTTATTGAAAAAGAAATGATACTTGATAATTTGAAAAGGATGCCGTTTAATCCTCAATATATTTCACATCAGTATTCAGAATATTCTTATCCTATCCACAATGATAAAACCAAAGACATAATTACTAAAATAAAAAATACAATGGCATCATTGGGTTTATTTATGTTAGGAAGGTTTGCGGAATGGGAATATTACAATATGGATGCTATAATGAGTGCTGCCATAAAATTAAAAAATGAAAGATTTGATGATCTAAGATGATTTATTAAGATATGAACTTTAAAAAACAAAATATTTCAAAATATTTTAACAAACAGTTATTCTTTAACAAAAATGCAAACAATCAAAAAGATTACAAACTGTTTGGTATTATTCCTTTTGTCAAAATAAAGTGGGAAGATGCCGGTAATGTAATTATTAAGTATTATTATTTGTTCGCTATAATTCCTTTTTTTAAAACAAGACGAAATAATAATACGAACACATTGACCTATTGGCTGTTTTGTTTTATTCCATTGCTTAAATTAAGTGGATTGGAACAAAATAAAGTAATAATGGAAATAAATAGTACCAAGGAAGACATACTCAATGAATTGCAAGTACAAAAGTTTCGCGAAACAAATATCGCTCCAAATACTGTTGCGGTGGTAGAGATGGATTGCCACGGCGAAGTTTTTCCGAGCATAGTTAATTATTTTTTGAGATTGGGCTACAAAGTGCATTTGTTTTTGGCATCAGATGCTAAAGATACAACAGAATATAAACCTTTGACAAGAACAGACTTTGATATTGAGATTTTTTATATAAGGGAAAAAATGTTTTGTGATATTTTAGCAAACAGTATCTATTTTACCAATTACAAATATGTTTTTTTCCCAACAATTTTTGAGGCAGGTGATTATTTGCAAGATGCTATTTGCAAATATTCCGGAAATAATATTTATTATATCAATCATTGTTCTAATCCTGCTATAGAGAATAATTTATCCGTTCAAGCAAAGTTTTTATATGATGAACTTTTTGAGAAAAATAGAGTTTTTTCAATCAAACCGAATGTGAAAAATATTCCAAATTTTGCAGTATGTACATATTTTGGCGATAATATAAAACCACATAAAAAAAATGAGATAACAACTTTTATTTGTGGAGGCGGTGCGTGGAAATCAAAGCTGAGAAATTTTGATTTGTTACTTGCGAGTGCAAAGACATTGACAAAAAAACATCAATTTAAATTGTTATTTATTGGCATAAGCGAACAAAATCTACCGCAAGGTTTTGAAGAGATAAAAGATTATATTCAAATTGTCGGTAGAACGGGCTATACAGATTTTTATGATAAAGTTGAAAGTGGCGATTTTATACTTTGGAATATAGATAATACTTGTGAGGACTATAATAAATATCTGTATCATGGAACGAGTGGCAATTATGGATTATCACTTGGTTTTCATAAAATATCAATCATTGAACAGAAATTAGCCGAAACTCATAATTTTAATGAGGAAAATGCTTTGTTATATACAGATAATTTAGTTGAAGTGATGGAAAAAGCGATAAAAATGAGCAATAGCGATTATAAAAAAATGAGCGAAAAACTTGTAGAATTAAAAAACGGATTGGAAAATATGAGTTTGAAAAATATGAAAAGAGTATTTGGCGAAGCATAAGATAAAATGTGAAAAATATGAATAATCCCATTACCGTAACATCTCCTCTTCTTCCGCCATTAGAGGAATTTATTCCCTATTTGGAGGATATTTGGCAGCGCAAGTGGCTGACCAATCAGGGGCATTATCACGAGTTGCTGGAAGAAGCATTGTGTAAATATTTGGGGGTAAAACACGTTTCGTTATTTTCTAACGGAACTTTGGCTTTGATAACTGCGTTACAGGCATTGCAGATTAGGGGTGAAGTGATAACAACTCCGTTTAGTTTTGTGGCAACGGCTCATTCCTTGTGGTGGAATGGCATTAAACCTGTTTTTGTTGATATTGAGCCGGAAACTTTTAATATTGCACCCGAAAAAATAGAAGCAGCCATTACACCGCAAACTATGGCGATTATGCCGGTACACGTGTATGGAAATCCTTGTCAAACGGATAAAATACGACAAATAGCCAATAAGCATAATCTGAAAGTCATATACGATGCTGCTCACGCTTTTGGAGTAAAGCAAAATAATATTTCGGTATTGAACGAGGGCGATTTATCCGTTTTGAGTTTTCACGCGACGAAAGTTTTTTCAACCATCGAGGGTGGGGCTATTGTATGTCGTGATGCGGAAATGAAGCAACATATTGATGATTTGAAAAATTTTGGTTTTCGAGATGAGGTTACGGTTGTAGCGCCGGGTATTAATGCAAAATTGAATGAAGTGCAAGCAGCGTTTGGTTTGCTGTCATTAACCAAAGTTGATGCTGCGATTGCTCATCGCAAAAAGATTGCAGAAATTTATCGAAATGCTTTGAAAAGTGCAAAAGGAATATTATTTTTGCAGGATATAAAAGGTGTAAACCATAATTATGCTTATTTCCCAATTTTGGTAGATAAAGACTTATATGGCATAACTCGCGATGAGTTGTATGCCAAATTGAAAGAAAACAATATATTTGCGCGACGATATTTTTATCCGCTTATCAGCGAATTTTCGCCATACAAAAATTTGCCGTCAGCGAGCAAAGACAATTTACCAAATGCTAATCAAATTGCCGATAAAGTGATTTGTTTACCTATATATGCGGATTTGACTTTTGATGACGTGCAACGGGTGATTGATGTAATTGTAAATAATTGAAAGTATGAAACCAATAAAAAAAATACTTGTATTGGGAGCAATGTCAATGCACATTCCTTTAATAAAAAGAGCCAAAGAAAGAGGATTATATGTATTGACTTGTGATTATATAAAGGAAAATGAAGGTCATAGATATGCAGATGAAGTGCATTATGACAGTACAACTGATTTCGCGGCTGTATTGTCTGTAGCAAAAAATGCGGATATAGATGCCATTGTTACATTTAATTCTGATCCTGCAGCATTGACAGTTGCTTATATAGCAGGACAATTAGGATTACCGGGAAATAATTATGAGTGTATTAAAATTATGTCTGAAAAAGATTTATTGCGCAAATTTTTATTAGACAATAAATTTAATGTACCTAAATTTAAAACCTATACTGCGTGGAATGATTTTGAAAATGATTTTGATTATTTTAATTTGCCTGTTTTGATAAAACCGGTTGATTCTTCGGGAAGTAAAGGAATCTCTATCGTTTCTAAAAAGGAAGAAATTAAAACAGCATTTTCAAATGCGTATAAATTTTCTCGTTCTAAAAGAATTATTATAGAGGAATATATTGAATTATTTGGAAATCAGATTCACGGAGATGCTTTTGTTGTTGACGGAGAAATAAAATTCACATATTTAGGCGACCATCATTTTAATGAATCAATAAATAATCTTGTACCGTATTCAACAACTTTTCCTTCACAACATTCTGAAGAAGAAATAAATATGGTCAAAGACGAGGTCCAAAGATTTATATCTTTAGTTGGCTTTAAGCAAGGAGGAATAAATATAGAGGCTCGTATATCGAAAGAAAACGGGAAAGTATATTTAATAGAAGTAGGACCGCGTAATGGTGGCAATTTTACTCCAATTATTATACAATATGCAACAGGATTTAATTTTATTGACGCAACTTTAGATGCTGCATTAGATTTAGAGTATAAAGAACAACAGATAATAAAAGAAAATGGCTATTTTGCTTATTTAGTTCTTCATACGGATAGAGACGGCATTTTTAAATCAATATCAATCTCGCCAAAGATAGGGAAACTTATTATTGAGAAACATATATATCTAAAAGAAGGTGATATTGTTCATTCGTTTCATGGCGCTAATGCTGCTATTGGAGTTTTGTTGGTAAAGTTTTCATCTCTTGTAGAAATGAATGAGATAGTAGAACATTTTATGGATTATTATAATATTATTCTGGTGTAAAGAAGAAAACTAATGAAAGAGCCTTTATTAAGCATAGTAACCATAACTTACAATCATGAGCCTTTTATAGCCAAAACCATAGAAGGCGTATTGATGCAACAGGTAAATTTCCCGATTGAATTTATCATCGCAGAAGATTGCAGTACAGACAAAACGCGAGAAATAGTATTGTCGTATGCCGAAAAATATCCGGATTTGATAAAAATAATAA
>JGI24696J40584_12961287_pt1 | contig 13070 bp, 10 predicted proteins | sample TergutCo191P4_FD_40584 | JGI IMG/M metagenome (IMG submission 40584)
CCCCCTGCGGATACGCCGAAAGCCGCCGCTGCTGGTGATAGCCCCGGCCCCGGCGCTTCCTCTGGCACAGGCGAATCGGCACCGGGTACTTCTGGCAGCCAGACCGGAAGCGCCGCGCCCGACAGAGCCAAGGCCCAAAACCGTAAGGCACAGCAAAACAAGAAAAATGCTGCCCGGCAGCGCGGCACGGGTGGGGCAGACAAGCCCGCATCCAGCACTTCGGGCGGCGAGAGTGGCAAGCCCGATCAGCCCAAGCGCAAAAGCAAAAAAGCAGCGAAGCCCAAGCAGAAGCCGGGCCGTACCATCGGCCGATCCAAGAACGCCGCGAAAACGGCACAGCAGTCCGCGCGGCAGACGCAGCAGGCGGCAAAAGCTGCGGCGAAATCAGCCAAAACCGCCCAGCAGACAGTACAGCGCACCAAGCAGGCGGCGGAGCAGGCTGTCAAGCGTGGCAAAGACGCGGTGAAAGCCACCTACAAAATGATCAAAGCCGCCGTTGAGGGGGTCAAGCTCCTGGTGGAGGCCATTATCGCGGGCGGCTGGGTTGCCGTGGTGATCATCTTGGTAATCTGCCTTGCGGGAATTCTGATCGCCTCGCCGTTCGGTATATTCTTTTCCGGCGATGGGGAGCAGTCACTTCCACAGGTTGTGCGAGCGCTGGGCACAGAGTATTCCGACCGCTTAGAAGCGGTACAGCGCAACAATGATCACGATGTCCTGTCGTTTGACGGCGATATGTCTATTGACTGGCCGCGGGTGTTAGCGGTATATGCCGTGAAGGTTGTGAACGACCCGCTTGATCCCGAGGAAGTCACCACCTTCGACAAGAAGAAAACCGACAAGCTGCGGAAAATCCTAAACGAGATGAACTCGTTCACCTATGGCGTTCAGAGCGCACAGACCGACGACGGCACAGAGCGTACCCTGACCATCCGCATTACAACGAAAAGCGCCGCTGACATGGCGCAGGCCTATCATTTCAATGCCGAACAGAGAGAACAGCTGGACGAATTGCTTTCGCCGGAGTATGCTGATCTGTGGGCGCTGCTGCTGGGCGGCTATGTTCCGGGCAGCGGTGAAATCCTCAACGGTGATACTGCCTGGGTGGGCACAGGTATGTTTGCCTGGCCCATGCAGCCGGATGTCTACCATATCAGCTCCGGTTACGGATATAGGGACGATCCAAAAAATCCGGGCACGACAAAGTTCCATAAAGGCGTTGACTTGGCCGCAAACGGGGGTACGCCAATCCTGGCAGCAGCCGACGGCATTGTGGAAGTCGCGAACAGCACCGACAGCTGGGGCTACGGTTGGGGCTACTATATTAAGATAAAGCACCAGGGCGGTTACGAAACGCTGTATGCCCATTGCTCGAAGATTGCCGTGCGCGAGGACGAGGAAGTGTATGCCGGGCAGGTCATCGGGTACGTGGGCAGCACGGGGAACAGCACGGGGCCTCACCTGCATTTCGAGGTGCGCAAGGATGGCGCGGTGTGTAATCCGATGAACTACTATGTGCCGCAATAACAATTTACCCGCGCCGCTTGTCGAGCGGCGCGGGTTCTTTCATTCACCGTATTGTGCGATCCGCAAAATTACATCATAAATCAAGCGTGTTTTTTCGGGAGAGCAGGAGGCTAAAACCTCGGCAATATCGCTTTGCAAATACTGCCTTTCCTCCACGACGCAATCCAAAAGACAGGCCAGCGAAACATCAGTTGCTACGCTGATTTTTCCCAGCAACTCAAGGTTTGGCCGCTCCTTGCCCGTTTCAATTTGGCTGACATAATTTCTAGATACCTGCACCTTTTCGGCAAGTGCCTCTTGCGTCAAGCCCAAGGCCATACGCGCGTTTTGAATCCGTTGGCCGATTTTTACGTAATCAATCATAATTTGCTCTACCACCAATCTTCTTTGCTTTTACCATTATAAAAGCATTTCGCCGCAACTGCTATCAAGCTATGACGCGTCATGTTGACTAATAGCTTACCTTCTGATATAATTCTACTAAGTGGGAGAGAAGAAAGGGGTTGATGTCTGTGGAAAATCCGTGGGAGCCTGCCCCCGGTGAAACCCTGTGCTTTTCGGGTCACCGCCCGGCGCGCTTGCCGGGCAATGGTGATCCGAACGCGCCGGAAATGCAAGCCCTGACCGCCACACTGCGTAAGGAGCTTGCCGCCGCCATTGGCTGGGGTAAAACGGTTATACTGCACGGCTGCATGGCGGGCTGGGACATCATCTGCGCAGAGCAAGTTATTTTACTAAAAGGGCAATATCCCCATGTGCGGCTAATCAGCGTTGCACCGTATAAGGCAGCATTTTTCAGCCGCGAAAAATGCTGGACACCTGACTGGATCAGCCGGGCGCGGGAAGTATTCAGCCAGCACGATTTAGGTATAAAAATAGCCGAGGTTTACCGCCCCGGTATTTATTATGAACGTAACCGCTTTTTAGTTGACTTTGCTTCCGAGCTGATCTGCTATTGGGACGGCGGCGGGGGCGGGACGAAATATACGGTCGAACGGGCAAAGGAAAAAGGCTTACCCATCTGCAATCTCTATGAATGAACGAAACGTAGCAGGTTTCAAATAACGACGCAAGATCATAGCAAGCGCCCTAAGAGCGGTACTCAGCATACCATCCACCTAGCACTGAAAACGGCAACACAATCATTTTCGATTCAGCCATTGAACCCGCAGCGCAGTGGGTTCTTTTTCTGTGAAAATAATTGTGAAAATAATTGCATTCGCTGATGTGCTTTTACTGCGGGTTATGATATAATGGTTCCTATAAAGGCTGTTCCTCTTGGAGCACTGGAAGCCTAGGCACAGCAAATAGTGATGGAGGTAGCAGCAAGCTATGGCTAAAACGAAGTTGTCCGGGCACATCTGTATGGTATGCGGCGAACGTATGGCAAGCGAAAAATTCTCCGGCAAGGGCCAAATTGCACATATTTGTAGGGATTGCGCCAAACTGCCACAAGTCGAACGTGCCACAGCACAGACGCTTCGTACAATCGAAGGTATGGCTGGGCGGCAAATCGACGGTACGGAAATCGAATGGCTCCTCGGATGCCTGCGTGATCCTCGTTGCGAGGTACAGCGGGCCGCCCACAAGATGTATCATATGAAGTTCCAGCGCTATGAGCGTGTCCAGATCAAAGAGGGACTGACAGTCGATTCTCTGGAGTTCTACCTACACGGCGAGGTATGGAGCGAAAGCGGCGACATTCCTGTGCATGTGCGCATTACCGCAGACCAAAACGGCACAATCAAATTGATTGATTATACCGCCAAGGAAACGGAACGCGAAACACAGGTTGACATTGACCAGCCTGTTGCGCGGAGATTTCTAAAGATGCTGATCCATGAGTGGGACATCTTGTTTTGGGATGAAGATTTGAGCGATTTGAAGCCGAACGAGGATCCATATCTCGAAACGCTGGAGGAACTCATTTTCGCTTCTGACAGGGGGAAAGATGAGGATGTTCCAGATGAAAACGGGGAGGCCGCCCAGCCGGGGGAACCGCTTTGGTGCGTGAAGCTGGAACTGAATAGCGGAACCAGCAAAGAGATCACCTTTTATAATCAGCTGCAAAGCGAACCACAGGAGATGTATTGGGCGCTGACGAACTTCTTTGAGCCGAAAGAACCATATAAAAAAGGCCTCCAACAAGTTTGGTTATGAGCTAGCGTTCTTTTATTTCACGAATACATTATGCGTATGTTGCTCCTTCGGTTGAAGACAAGAGTGTTGTGATTGAGGCAGAAACCGCAGCGTTGCTGGCCCCATCGCCCGCACCAGAATTGCCACCGAATAGCAACGCACTTGCTGAGGCTGATTATTAGTTATTGCTCCACGCGCTTGCTATTCAAAACAAGGCTGGTATTCCTTCCGCAAGGTACAAGCGGGAGCAAATTCATATGATTTTGCTTTCATAGTATACTTGAATAACTTACCCCGCCTCACGCACTATTGTGCGTGGCGGTTTTTTGTGCTCAAGTCTCAAGCGGTGACGCAACCTTGCCATACATCCTGTCCATAACGATCACCATCTCAAAGGTTTCGGTTTCTTCATAATACCGCCATTCAGCGTCGCCGTTATACTTGGCGGCAATGCGACGAATGCTTTTTAGTCCTATGCCGTGCGTATGCCTATCCTGCTTTGTCGAAACAATTTTTCCGTTTTTCACACTGGGCTTTTTGTCGCAGCTGTTTTGCGTCTTGATTACCACGATATTATCATTCTGCTCATAGAAGGACAGGATGATTTGCTTTTTCTTGGTCTGCATGGCGGCCTCAACAGCGTTTTCCAGCAGGTTATCCAACAGCGCAGTGATGTCAATATCGTCCATAAAGTCCAATGAAACCCCACGCACATCGGTTTCAAACGCTATGTCAAACGTTTTACAGTCGTTTGCGTATCGGTTGATGATTACATCAACATATTTGTTACCGCTGTAGGTAATCACATCGGTTAAGCCGAACTCGCCGCAAAGCGATGCGGTGTATTGCTGAATATCCGCCTGCCCTGCTTCTGCTGCCATTTTCTGGATAGCCTGCAAGTGGCGCTTGAAATCGTGAGCTAAAATTTTGTAGCTTTCATGCTTCTTTAAAAGCAGTTCATAGTATTCGGTGCTGATTTTCTCTTTCTGTTTTTCCAACTGAAGTTCTGTAAACTTAATATGCGTTCTACGGGTTAGTTCGTATACCGAAAACACAATTGCATTGATCAAGAGCAGTAAAATAGTTCCAATGTAAAACCAAATTGTGGTTGACTTATCCATCGGATTGGAAACTGCCCAATGCTCTAATATGCGCAAAAAAGCAATTGAAGATAATGGCACCAAAGATAAAGAAAGTAAGATCGGTATGCTTTCCAAGTCGTTTTTATGTTTTTTTCGCACCTTTACTGCCAGATATGTCGCAAGGAAAAATAGTAGCTTACTGAGCACTGCCTGCATAATATGGACGACAGCACCATTCTTATAGGGATCAAGCGGAACTTTCATAATCAATGTCGAAAAGTATATAGTAAATATTTCCGTGCCCAACATAAACAATGTCAACATACAAATATGAAATATACATGATCCAATTTTGGCATCGTAGCATAAAAACGCAATAAGGAATGTTGTTACTGCAAAGGCAATTAGATTTAGAATCGGCGACTGAAGAAAACTAATACCATACTGTGCAACCCAAGAAACAACAAATAGTGCGTTACAAAAAAACACCTTTTTTCTGGACGCTAAAGCGTTGTCAAAATACATATAGATAACAAAAATTTCAAACAGAAAAATTAGCGCATAGCTAATATAATCTATCATTTGACACCTCCGACATATTTGAAAAATGAGTTCTTAAAAGAGGCATACTTTCTTTGCGATACATCCACGGTGATTGGATTGCCTGCGCCATTCTGAAGAACAACACCTGTCTTGTTCAGCGACTTGACGTTCTGCAAATTAACGATGAAGCTGTAATGCGGCTGGGCAAACAGATCAGAGTTCAGCCGTTCAGCCCACTGCTTTAAGGAATAGTGGGATACATAATCTTTAGACTTTGTCTTTATCAGCGTTTCACGCCCCTGTATACAGAAATAGAGAATCTCCCGTGTGAAAATAAGGTGAGAGCCATCCGCTTCATCCAGAAGAATGGTATGGTTTTGCTGGTAATACTGCTGCATAGCAAACGACATGTTCTTATATAGCCGATCCTTTTCAACAGGCTTAGAGATATAACGGAACACTTTGAGGCCCATTGCGTCGTCCAGGTAGCTCTGGAATGACGTGACCATGATAACGATCACGTTTGGATTACGCTCCTGAAGTTTTTTAGCGACGGTTAAGCCATTGATGCCCGGCAATTCAATGTCAATAAACGCCAGGTCAAACGGAGTTTTATCCTTAACAACAGATTCCCCGTTGGCGAACAGGCTATAGGATGCGGCTATTTTTTTGTCAACAAAGAATGCGGAGACAAGCCTGTTGAGATCATTCAAAGCCCGCTGATCGTCATCGCAGATAGCTACGTTCATTCGTTAGTTTCCTCCTATTGTACTTATGATGATAGACAGCCTAAACCTCAAATCATTCTACATTGGAACACTCTATTAGGCAATGATATAACCAAACCTGCCGTGGCAAGCATTTTGAGGAAAAGGAATCCCAACGTGTTGACTTCACGTTGGGATTCGTGGAAAACTGGTTTATCCACCGCATCGCGGGGAACCTCCCTGTGAGTGGTCAACGTTGAGTAACCTTGAACTGAAGCACCTCGGCAAGCAACCGAGATACCAGCTCCAGTGAATCGCCATCACAGAGCAGCAGGTTGTCCTTGATGTTCGTGGGAACATCATCAGGCCGCATTGTGCCGAGCAGACAGTAATCCGGTGTGACATCCAGTGCCGCGCAAATTTTCGCTAACGTGTCGATGGTTGGCTTAGATTTGCCGGTCTCTATGCCGGACACAAAATTGTTCGACACGCCCGCTTGCTCAGCGAGTTCCGTCTGCTTCATTCCGAGTTCCCTGCGGCGCATTCCGATTCGCAGGCCCATTTGCTTGTAGTCTACTGCCAATTTCATCACCCGTTATATTGTAACACAGGCAATGCAGCAATGGAACAAAGCATAAAAGAAATTATTCACTATTGGTTAAAATACTAAAACCATTATACATTAACCACAGCCATTAGTCAAGGTTATTGCCGGAATTTTTAAGAAAAACATCGTTTTTGTCGTTTATTACATCGTTTTTGCAGAATTCGAGACAAGCGAAGAGAGCTGTGCTATAATGCGAGAAAGGAAGGAGGTGACAAGCTCATGAAAAAGTTTACTCAACTGCTCTGCAAAATCGGCCCGACGATCACCCTGTGCCTCGCGGCGGTGCTTGCGTTAAACGCAAACACGGCAACCTGCTACTACTACAACCAGCCCGAAGCCCCCAAATCCCTCGACAAGTTCAAGCGTTTGAAGTAATGGCAAAACTCTCCCGAAAGGTCATTTCCCGGTTCTGCGCTAACGGGATCATTCAGGAGGATGACCGCGAACTGTACGAATACGCGCTAAACATTCTACTTACGGGAACACTCCATTTCCTTCTAAGCATACTGATCGGCCTATCGCTTGGCATGATCAAAGAAAGTTTAGCGCTATTCGCTTCATTCTTTGTCATACGGAAGTTTGCAGGTGGCTTCCATGCGGCAAAGCCCTGGCAATGCTATTTGTTCTCCATCGCAACCAATGTGGCCCTGTTACTGTTGATGAATTTTCTACTGAAGCAAACTGATGTCCTTTTCTATGTCTGCTTAGTTTTCCCCTTGCCTTTCATCATCTTGCTCTCGCCAGCGGAATCCCCCAACAAGCCTCTAAGCGCAAAAGAGAAAAAGGTATACCGACTGTTATCCATTATCCTCGGTTGCGTTATAGCGACACTGGCAGCGGTGCTTTTCCGCTGGATTTCCAAACCAATGGGCATGGCAGTATGCATGGGGCTGGTGATTGAATCTATTGTGCTTGTTCTGGCAGCCGTGGAGAAACTGTTTCAGGCAAGAACGACCCGTGCAGACGGACTACACGCGAAGGATGTGGCATGAAGCAGAAGGAGGGTTGTGGTATCTAGCAGAATAAAAGGAGGGTTACTGTATCTAGCATTATTCATTACCATGCACAAGGCATTCCCGTAACACAACACATTAATTTGAACAAAGGAGAAATCAAAATGAAGAAAACTTGTTCCAGGATACTCAGTTTGGTTTTGGCATTATCCCTCGTGCTCAGCGTCGGCGTATTTCAAATGGCGACCCCCGCTCTTGCGGCTGAGCAAGATCCAGTAGATCCAAGAGAAAACCCCAGCAAAGTCTATATGATACGTCAGGTTTCTAGCGGCCTATACATGGATGTTGGCGGCACTAAAGAGTACTGGGACGTGGCCAGTGGCAATTCTGTCGTTCTAAGTCCCGAAAGCAACAGCCGCAATCTGTTATGGAAGCTGGTTGCGTTTGGTGACGACTACTATCGAATTGTGTCCATTGGTAAACCGGGTATGATGTTAAACGTATACTGGAAAAACTACGGAGCAGGAAATCTGGTTAACGCTCGTAGCAGAGGCGCTTTCTTATCGATCACTAACGCACAACGATTTGATCTGGTTTCGTCAGGCAATAATTCGTTTTGTATTCAGACAACAAGTTGGCCTGACTTTACGACCGACTATTGCATCGGCTACGATGGGACGGAGCTTGTGCAGCGGGACATAAGTAACAGCGATGACAACCTGAAGTGGGAATTCATACCAACCGACTCTGCTGCGGCCTATTTTTCTGACTGGTTTAGCAAAGATTCCAATGAATATAATCACGCGCTGGCGACTTGGGCAATGGAATTAAGTGATTACGCCTACAATCCGTTAATGGAGACAGGCCATATTGTTCCAGGCGTATTGTCTGATACCACTAGGGAAATAAAAGATGAGCTTGTATCTCTTGGTTTTCACAAGGATGAATTATTTCAAAAAGGGTATACTTTTGGCGCTCCATTCGCACATACAATCGCACATCAGTTTATTGATTTGGCTGATGAAACGGCAGAGGAAGCAGATATTCATCCATTAGTTGTTTTGCCTATTCGTGGGTCGGCCTCGATCCTCGATTGGCTAAATGATGTCGCCACTGCAACGGTCTTTACTGACCAATGGGGCTTTAATCTCGCAAGAGACAAGGTGCTTGAAAGCCTCAGGGACTATCTTCTTGCTACTCGAACAGATGGAGATGTACAATATAGGTTGATTGATCGTAGCCCTAAAATTCTCATCACTGGTCATAGCCAAGGGGCGGCGATTGCGAACTTAGTAACCGCTCACCTGAATGACTGCACCAGATATAGTGAGAAACGCGCCAAGTGTGAATTCTGCAAAAACTTGAACTTGGATCAAAATAACATTTATGGCTACACCTTCGCAACCCCACGCGTGGAACGGGATATTGATGCGGATAAGCAAAAAACCGATCATGGGAATCTCTTTAACATACTAAACAATAACGATGTTGTTACTTGGGTTCCTAGCACCATATATAGGTGGTGGCCAAATGAACAGCGTTGGTGCAGATATGGGAGAAGCGTAGCGGACACTATGAAAGCCCCAATAACTGCGATAGCCCCGGTCGGTGTTTTTGGCCACGCAATGTCCACATATTTAAGATGGCTACAAGAAAAATGGAGTAACCCCAATCCTACCTTTGAACAACTGGAAGATGTTGCAGCTGGGAGAAAAGCAGTAGGCATCGCGCCAATACTTGTAAGAATCAAATGCCCTGTAGATGTCACCATCTATGATAACCAAGGCAATGTCGCTGGTCAAATTATAAATGAGGTAGCAATTGATCATTGGGAAGACAGCGGAATATTTGCATGGGTAACAGCGGACGGCGCAAAGAACTTCTTCTTGCCCTACGGCAGCGAACTCTCCCACGCTCAAGTGGTGGCCCGAGATGGCGGTACGATGGAATTGGCAATGGCGAAGGTTGATGCACTTTCCGACGAGCCGTATGATATGAAAGCATTCGATAACATCCTGCTGGAAAAAGGCCGCGAGTATTATATTGATCTCTCTGGTGAGAACATTGAGATTTCGGATGTCCGCCTGATGGTCACCGAAAACAACGTGATCATTGGCGAGGTTGCAACGGATGGCGTAACCACTGTACCCGTAAAGAACATTGCCATTGAAGGCGACCACCAGCGTATATTAACAGTGGGCCAGACAACGCTGTTGACGGTAAGCTACATTCCAACCTTGCCCACCAACAGAACCATCATCTGGACTTCCAGCAATGAGGCAGTGGCGACGGTAGACATCAACGGCGTGGTGACGGCGCATTCGCCCGGCGGTGCGATTATCACGGGAACATCGCAGGATGGTGGCTATAAGGATCAGTGCATCATTACAGTCGAACCCGCTACTGAGATTTCCATCCTCGGCGACCCGACAATCATCCTGACACCTGCGCAGCAGCACCAGTTGACGGCAGACGTTACGATCAACAGCGTTTCGCGCCCCATCACGTGGAGCTCAAGCAACGAGGCTATTGCCGTCGTTTCGACGAACGGCACGGTCACCGGGGTGTCTGTCGGTAACGCCATCATCACGGCGACCACCAAAGACGGCAAGACGGCCAGCGTTGTTGTCAACGTGGAAAACCAAACGTCTATTACCATCATGGGTGACGCTACCAGAATCCTGGCGCTGGGCCAGCAGCACCAGTTGATTGCAAACGTGACCAACAACAGCACTTCGCTGCCTGTGACGTGGAGTTCCAGCAACGAGGCCGTCGCGCCCGTTACGGCAAGTGGCCTTGTAACCGCAGGCGCGGTTGGAAGCGCCATGATTACGGCTACCACAAAAGACGGTTATGTGGCCCAGGTCATGATTACAGTGGAAGCCAGCACAGCAATTACCATTGCTGGTGATGCCACACGCGTCTTGGTACAGGGCACACAGCTTCAACTGAACGCAAACGTGACCTCGAACAGCACCGCACTGCCCCTTACCTGGACTTCCAGCAACGAGGCCGTTGCGACGGTTACGGCAAACGGCCTGGTTGCCGCGCTTTCGCTTGGAAGCACGATCATAACGGCGACTACCAAAGACGGCTATGCGGCGCAGGTTCTGGTGACGGTGGAGGCTGGTACAGCTATCTCCATCGTTGGCAACCCCACGCGCACCTTGAAAACAGGCGCGCAGGAGCAGCTTGTCGCGAACGTCACAAATAACAGCACCGCACTGCCCATCACTTGGGCTTCAAGTAACGACGCTGTAACGACGGTTTCCGCAAGCGGCCTGGTCACTGCGCTCACGTCTGGAAGTGCCGTGATTACGGCAACCACCAAAGATGGTTTTACGGCACAGGTGCTGGTCACGGTGGAAGGAAACACCACCATTACCATCGTCGGCGATGCTACACGTATCTTGACGTTGGGCCAGCAGTACCAGCTGGCAGCGAATGTGACGCAGAACAGCACCGCGCTGCCCATCACGTGGAGTTCCAGCAATGAAACCGTCGCGCCGATTACGGCAGGCGGCATGGTTACAGCGCTCAAAGCCGGAACCGCTATTATCACGGCAACTACAAAAGACGGCTTTATGGCGCAAGTCTTGGTGTCGGTGGAGGCCGCAACGGAGATTTCCATCGCTGGTGCTGCTGAGCGCATCGCGACATTGGGCAAAACGATTCAGCTGACCGCGACCGTCACGCAGAACAACACTGCGCTGCCTATCACGTGGGCCTCCAGCAACACAGCCGTCGCAGCGGTTTCAGCAAATGGCCTGGTCACTGCGAACGCGATTGGCAGCGCTATGATCACTGCGACCACGAAGGACGGCGTTTCGGCGCAGGTTATGATAAACGTTGAAGCCCAAACGACCATCACCATCGCGGGCGAGGCTACGCGCATCCTGACGCTGGGTCTGAGTGAGCAGCTGTTCGCGAATGTCCCGAATAACAGCACCGCGCTGCCCATCACATGGACTTCCAGCAACACCGCCGTGGCGACGGTTAATGAATACGGCATCGTGACCGCGAAAGCGGCTGGCAGCGCCATGATCACTGCGACCACGAAGGACGGCGTTTCGGCACAGGTCATGATCACGGTGGAAGCCCCGACGACCCTCTCCCTCTCCAATGTGCCCTCGGGCAAACTTGTTGTCGGCAAAACGCATAAGCTGATCGCGAATGTGCCGCACAACAGCACCGCGTTGCCGATCACATGGACTTCCAGCAACGAGGCCGTCGCGACGATCTCGGCGGATGGCGTTATCACGCCGAAAGCACCCGGCAACACCATCATCACCGCCACCACCAACGACGGCCTTTCGGAGCAGATCATCGTGAGCGTGGAGAAAGAAGAATGTGCTGTTCTCCGCTGGCTGAGAACCCTCTGGAACTGGATTGTGGCCCCCTTCAAATGGCTGTGGAACGCAATCAGCTATCCGTTCAGAACAATTGGCAAGCTGTAAACTGAGGGATCGCAGCCCTATGGAACGACTAAGTTTCATAGGGCTGCCACCCTTGGCATATGCTTATCAAGGTGGTATTCCGAACAATATTGAAGGAGGAATTTTTATGAAATTCACAAATCGCATTCTCGCAACACTTCTGACGCTTGCTCTAGCGCTCTCGTTTGTCCTACCCACAATGGCGGCAGTCAATTGGGATGAGTTTAAAATTACCAAGTCACCGCAAAACTTGACTATCACAAATGGCGATAGCTTCACGCTCAGCGTTGAGGTGAATGTACCGGATGGGGTTGAGGTTGCGTATCAATGGTACACTTATACTGACGGCATTGATTCCGGCTCGATGAAGCCAATCGAAGGCGCAACTTTTCCTGAATTGCACGTTAGCCCTAGCGATCCATTTTATGCTCAACAGGCCGTTTATGAGAAGAATGTGAAAACAAGATACTCATGCAAAGTCACTGCATATGAAACTGTAGATGCAAGCAATACCAAAAATCAGTGGAGTAACGATGCGATAGTAATTATAAAGAGAACCGCATTGGGGAAGCTGTACGACCTTACCATCTCGCCGTTTGTATATGCGTTTGGTGGCACGGTGGGCCTAATGGGCATGAGCGCTTTCGTTCTCATCCCTGTTTCCCCGTTAATTTTTCTTGGTTTCCTAATTTACGGCTTTTTCCAAGGATTTATAGGTTTGTTTTAGCATCGAAATCGAGAAGCAGAAGGGAATTTAAATGAAATCCACAAAACGCATTCTCGCAACGCTTCTGGACATTGCCTTGGCGCTCTCGCTCGCCTTGCCCACAATGGCAGCTGATTGATGTTACTATAGGGCCATTTGGATATGCGTTTACTGCTGCTTTGATGCCTCCAATGACGTTTTTATTCCCACTCGCTTATCTGGTTTTTCTGGTTAAGTTCTACATAGAAGGTTTTAAGGGTTGTTTTAGGAATATCAAACCGCTCAAGCCATTACGTGGATGGCACAATACCCAGGTGTACCCCACGCAGAAATAGCCCGGTGGCACCCGTGCGCTTGCGGCGTTACCGCG
>JGI24696J40584_12961286_pt1 | contig 13067 bp, 12 predicted proteins | sample TergutCo191P4_FD_40584 | JGI IMG/M metagenome (IMG submission 40584)
TTCTGTGCAATAGACGAAACCTGCGCCAAAATAACCGCCAGCTTCTCCCTAACCGCCTGCACCTCCTTGGACGGCGAACCAGTCCCAACCTGCGGCGAAGTGCTGATTCTTAACTCTCCACTCTCCACTCTCAACTCTCAACTTCCAAGGTATTATACTTTGAAGGGTATTTCATTAGGAACGCAAAAACCAACAACGCCGGGGATATATATAGAAGCGAGAGGCGTAAAAGCGAGGAAGATAATTGTGAGGTAATTGCAAATTTACATTGTAGAGACGCAATGATTGCGTCTCTTTGCATTGCTACACAATATGCTCAACCCCTGCCTCTCCGGCAATGAACGCTTCTTTTGCAATGCCTATGAACAAGCCGTGACCTGCAAGTCCCGGAGTGCTGTCCAGTTCTTTGCAAAGGGCAGCCGGTTCTTTTATTACGCCAAAGTTTGCGTCTGCTATTATGTTTCCGGAATCGCTGATTGTCGGGCCGTCTTTGCAAGTTCCGGCCATGCGAACTTCCAAAATTCCGCCCAGGCTTTTTATTTTGGCTTCTGCGAGACCAAGAGCCGATGGTATTATTTCCAGAGGAACCGGGAATTTTTCGCCTAGGTTTTTCACTTTTTTTGCGGAGTCTGCCACGATAATGAATTTTTCTGCGAGGCTTGCCACTATTTTTTCCAGCAGATGAGCCGCGCCTCGTCCTTTTATAAGATTCAAGTTCGGGTCTATTTCATCTGCGCCGTCTATTGCCATGTCCAAATGCGAAACTCCGCCACAGTCCCTTAGCTCAATGCCCATTTTGCGGCAAAGCAGGGTTGTGCTAAAGCTGGTGCTAACGCCGAAAAATTTTAAATTTTCCGTTTTTTGCCGCTCCGCAAGCCGTTCCAAGGCAAAGAACACCGTGCTGCCGGTGCCAAGTCCAATTCCCATTCCGCTTTGCGCCAAATTTGCCGCTGCTATTCCGGCTTGCTTTTTTAAGTTGTCAGTCATAATCATTCTCGGCTTCTTTTGGGTATCCGTTTTCCAGTTCCATAATTGATGCGTCTGAAACAGAAATAACTTTTACATTGAAAACCAAATCTGTTCCTGCGTAGGGGTGGTTGCCGTCAAGAATCACGGTGTTTTTGCGAATTTCACGGATAATATAGCCTTCAGGCTCTCGCTGTTCTTCAATTTCCTTCAAAAACCTTTCTGATTCGGACATTTCTTCCCAATCTTCGTTTTCAAAGCGCTCTATGTAGCCTCCAATCCAAAAATCGTCTATAAACGGCGCAAGCTCTTCTTTTGAAACTTCTATCACAAAATCTTCATTATAAGGCCCGTAAGCTTGCTCGTACGAGAGCGGCACGGAGAGCATATCGCCTTCTTTGTGCCCTTCCAATGCATCTTCCAGCCCTGGCACAATATTTTCGTTGCGGTATCCGTGCAAATAATATACGGGCGCATATGGCGAAACTTCCATAAGAGTTTCGCCTTTGCTGTTCTGCATGCTATACACAATGGAAACTTTCTTGTTTTTCCGTATTCGTTCCGGCATAGGGGTAAATATAGAAAATGGCAGAAAATTTTTCTACCTTACACTCCATGCAATTTCGCGAATTAAGCAAAGGTGAAAGTTTCGCCCAAATAGAAGAAAAAATCCTCAAGCTGTGGAGCAAAGACTCCAGCTTTGAAAAATCACTGGAAAACCGCAAAGACGGCAAGCCGTTTTCCTTTTACGACGGACCCCCATTCGCCACAGGACTACCCCACTACGGACACCTGCTCGCCGGCACAATAAAAGACATAGTGCCACGCTACTGGACAATGAAAGGCCACAAAGTGCCTCGCCGCTTTGGATGGGATTGCCACGGGCTGCCCATTGAAAGCATAATTCAAAACCAACTGAACTTGGCCGGAGTTGACGAAATAAAAAAATTCGGCATAGACAATTTCAACGAAGCTTGCAGAGGAGCCGTTCTGAAATACACGGACGAATGGAGAAAAACCGTCAACAGAATGGGACGCTGGGTGGACTTTGACAACGATTACAAAACAATGGACACGAACTTTATGGAATCCGTTTGGAACGTGTTCAAACAATGCTGGGACAAAGGACTCATCTATAAAGGTTACAGAGTTCAACCCTACAGCCCCGCACTCGCAACACCGCTCTCAAACTTTGAAACCAACCAAGGCTACAAAGACCGCCAAGACCCAAGCATCACGCTCATATTCCCGCTCAAAGAACGCAAAGGCGAAAGCCTGCTGGTCTGGACAACAACCCCGTGGACCTTGCCCTCCAACCTCGCAATCGCCGTAGGCGAAACAATAGACTACGTTTTAATAGATGGTTGCTGGATAGCGGAGTCCAGAGCGAATGCATACTTTAAAGAACCGAAAATCGCAGCAAAATGCAAAGGAAAAGACTTGGCCGGCCTGCACTACGAACCCCTGTTCAGATACGCAGAAGAACAGCCAAAACGCTATACAATTTACACAGCGCCATTCGTAAGCACAGAAGACGGCACCGGAGCAGTTCACATTGCGCCATCCTTTGGCGAAGAAGATTTTGTGCTCGGGCAAGAGCTCGGACTTGGGCTTTTTGACCCGCTTGACGCAGAAGGAAAATTCACGAACAAGGTTCCGCAGTGGCAAGGCATTGGAGCAAAAGACGCAGATAAATCCATAATCGCATTTTTGAAAGAGCAAGGCAGAGTTTATAAGCACGATACCATTGTGCACAGCTATCCGCATTGCTGGAGAACCGGAGTTCCGCTTTTGTACCGAGCTCTTAGCACTTGGTTTATGAAACTGGATGCACCGGTTGCAGGCAAAAGCGTTAAGGAGTGGATGCTGCATTGCAATCAGCAAATTGAATGGGTTCCGGATCATATTAAAAATGGTCGCTTTGGAAAATGGCTGGAAAATGCTAGGGACTGGAATTTGTCTCGCAACCGTTTTTGGGGAACGCCAATTCCTGTGTGGCTCTCGGAAGACGGAGATATGATTTGCGTTGGTTCAATAGAAGAACTGAAAAAGTTGAGCGGCATTGAATTAAATGATTTGCACAAACATTTTGTGGATAACATTGAAATCAAGGCAAACGGAAAAGTCTATAAACGCACAAGCGAAGTCTTTGACTGCTGGTTTGAAAGCGGAGCAATGCCCTACGCTCAAAATCATTACCCGTTTGAAAACGCAGAAAGCTTTGACAAAACTTTCCCTGCGGATTTTATCGCAGAAGGTCTTGATCAAACAAGAGGCTGGTTCTACACGCTGACAGTTTTGGCCGCTGCGCTTTTCCAAAAACCCGCTTTTAAAAATGTAATTGTAAACGGAATAATTTTAGCGGAAGACGGCTCAAAAATGAGCAAAAGCAAAAAAAATTATCCTGATCCAAACGAGTTAATTGAGCGCACAGGCGCAGATGCAATCCGTTTGTTTATGATAAACTCCGCAGCTCTGAAAGCCGAGGAACTTCGTTTTAGTGAAGAAGGTGTTAAGCAAATTGTGAAAAGCGTTATGTTGCCGCTGTGGAACGCAGTAGGCTTCTTTATCTCAAACCACAACGCAGATTCTTCAAAAGGGCAGCTCAAATGGAAACCAACAGATCCGTGGAAAAGCGATAACGAACTTGACTTATGGCTAATAGCAGTTCTGCAAGACTTGAGCAAAAAAATTGAAGCGGAAATGGCCGCATACAAGCTTTACGCTGTTGTGCCCATAATCCTTTCCTTTGTTGACGATTTGACAAACTGGTATGTTCGCCGCAGCCGCCGCCGTTTTTGGAAAAGCGACAATGACAGCGATAAAAACTACGCCTACGCCACGCTCTACAAAGCCCTAGTGGACTTCAGCAAAATACTGGCCCCATTCCTCCCCTTCTTGGCAGAAGAAATTTACCAGATTCTAGTGCGAGAAGCAAACCACAGCGCACCAATATCCGTTCACTTGGCAGACTACCCCGCATTCAACGCAGAGCTTTCAAACGAAAAACTCGTGCGCAGAATGCAGCTTGTGCGCATAGTTATAGAAAAAGGCCGCTCAATTCGCAGCGCAAGAGAAATCAAAAACAGACAACCGCTCCAAACCCTGACTTTGGTTCCACACACGCAGGAAGCGAAAGAAGTAGCAGAAGCGATGCAAGACCTAATCCTAGAAGAGCTAAATGTAGAAGAACTGCACTTTGCCCACGACGATTCGGAGTTGGCAAAAATTTCCGCAAAGCCGAATTTCGCAGGAATAAAGGCAAAAGGCGCAGAATACGCCAAAAACATGAAGGCAATTTCTGCGGCGATTTCTGCGTTGACCGCAGACGAAATAAAAGACATTCAAAACGGAAGAACCACCGCCGTAGGGGCAATGCATGCATTGCCCCTACAGGTGGATGCGTCATGTTTAATGATTGTCCGTGACGTTGCCGAAGGATTGGCGGTTGAGGCAGACGAAAATTACACCGCAGCATTGGATTTGAAAATCACGCCGGAACTGCGGCAAAGCTGCATGGCGAGGGAATTGGTGAACAGAATTCAAAATCGCCGCAAGGATATGGATTTGCAAATCACCGATAAGATAGAGATTGCGCTCCGCAACGTTGGGGAAGACTTGCAAACCGCCATTGAAAAACACAAAACCTACATTTTGGAAGAAACGCAAGGCAAAACGCTTTCTATAAATGGGGAGGCGAATGGCGAGTGGACTTTGGTGAATGTTGAAGGAAGCGAGATAGAGATTAGCATTTATGCCAAATGAGTTCAAATATTAACATATTCTAGCAATCTATCAAAGTCACTTTTAAATAACCTATCTTGTACAATGCGATATTTCTCAAACTCGCTCTCTGCGAATGCCTTGGCTATCTCATGGGATACTTTGCCTATTCCATCTGATAACATAGCATCATTCAAATTGAGAAACGCATCTAATTTTTTTGCCCAATCCTGCATTGTCATTGGAATTCGCTTGCGCGCTTGCCTATTTGCATAATCCAAATACATTTCTACAATTTCATTTAATTCTTCTAACTCTAGTTTTGAAAGATAGTTTTTTGCTATAGAAACATCAGTTTTTATGATTTTCCCGTCTGGCGCCTTTTTCCAATTGGTTAGGCCCATATTCTTCTTTTTTGCGTTAGCTCTTTTAACTATTAATTCAGCCGCAGTATTTTTATGGATGGCAAAATGTAGTTTATTCTGCACATTTGCGAAAAAATCCTGAGTTGTTTTGCTATCTCTGTCATAATCATAAGCTGTAGCATAAATATCTGTTATTTTTTGATAAAATTTTCTTTCACTAGCTCTAATTTCCTGAATTTCTGCTACTAACTCATCAAAATACCTAACGGAAAACACTTGATCATTTATTAATCTTTGCTTGTCTATAACAAAACCTTTTTTTGCGAAAGTTGCAAGAATTCCTGTCGCCCATTGGCGGAATTGCACGGCTCTTTCGGAGTCGGTTCTATAGCCGACTGAAACTATTGCTTCTAGCGAGTAGTGATTTACATTATAATTTTTACCATCATCTGCAGTATGTCGGAATTTCCGACATACTGAATTTTCGTTTAACTCTTTATCTTTGAAAATATTTTGCAAATGTTCTAAAATTGTTGTTCGCTTTTTCTGAAAAAGCTCACATATAGCCTCAATTGTAAGCCAAACATTTTCATCTTCTATGCGAACTGCTACTCCTTGCTCGCCATTTTGTCTAACAAACACAAGAAAATCCGCAGTTGAATTACGAATCATTATCTTTTTTTTTAATTTCCCAGGCATAGAAAGTGAAATATAGAAAACTTATTTTTTTTGTAGAGGTTTTGCTTCCAATATTTTCATAGGAGCGGGCAATGCACCGACCTGCAAAACAACGGCCAGCAATATAGCTTCTGCCATATCGTCAAGGCCTGTGATTTGGACCTCTCCGTTAGAAATGCGATCGTGAATCACAGGGGCGCTTCTAACTTGACCATCCAAAACTATTGCCATCTGCTTGCCTATGTTATTGCCTGTAACAGAACTGAATTTCTTTGACCCTATTCCCTTAAAGTTAAGCGATACTACAAATTGCCCGGCAGTAAGACCCTCGGAAATTTTGTAAGGCTTGGCATTCGCAATTTCTTTGCCATCCATTTCCACACGGCGCTTCAGCAAGTAAAGTTTTTTAAACTTGTCTCCATTTGATTGCTCTTCAAAGCCATAGCCCCAAGCAAAGCCAACGCCTCTTGGAATTAGAGCTTGCACCACAGGCATGGCTAAGATTTCTTGTATCTTGGGAATGTAATTTTCCGGAACCGCTAAATCTGAGTCAAAATTAACTAAATAATTGGAAAACGGAAGATGTGCATCGATTGAAGCTATAGTTTGAGTCTTTATATCCTGCTCGGCAACAATCCTGAACTCGAGTTTTGCCGTGCCGCCAACCAATTTGTTGGCATTTTCAATGTCTATTCCAGCAAGTTCAATCGCAATACGATTGTCACCATCAGGAAAAATCTTTGATTTAGAAAGACCGTATTGTTCTACTCTGTTGCGAATGATTTCCAAAGAGCGATCCTGCAACCCTTCTACCTCATCGGGTCTAAGGCCGCTTTTGTCAATCTCTAATATAATGCTGATTCTTTCATTTAATGTTTTGCCATCTGAAGCCTGTTTAACTTTTCTGTCTTTTTTTGAATATGTTGTACGAATGTATCCGAGTATGGGAATATTTCCCTCTAAAATGAGTATTGACTTAGATATTTTAACAATAGAGTATATATGTATAATACCTGTAGGTGCAGTTAAGATTAGCCGTCCGTCACTATCTATTCTCCAAGTAAAACTTTCAGCATGAACTCCAATTCCTCTGAGGTTACTGGATTCTGACATTCCTGTTCCGTCATTAAGAAATTCTATCCTATCTGAAATCAAATCTCTAGCTATATTGCTTTCAATTGTATCCCATTGCCCTATCAATGTTTTTTTTGAATCAGTGCTATTACAGCCAACAAAAATAAAACATATCAATACAAAAACAACAATTATAACAACAAAAACAAATATTTTTTTTAACATAAAAAAACTCCAAATAATTGTTATAATAACAAATATAGTAAAAGGGGCAACTCTCCGTGGTTACCCAGGGCGTTGCGGGATGTTAGGGAACGCAGTGAATCAATCCCGCATTGTGGGTGACGGATTTTAATGGGCCACCAGTGAGTAAACGCTGATTAACTTCGCAATAACCCAAACCATTGAACTTTCCTTGCTTTGGCCTGCGCCGGGGAAATCTTTTCCCTGAGTGCCGCTTTTCAGGATTCTGCACCTAATGCGCCTCGCCATTTTTCGCAACGCTTCGCCATCCCACTCGCTGTAATTCGTGGCTAACAGCAAAATACCATTCACCTCCAAAAGCGAAACCGCCTTTGCGGCTAGCGGCTCAAAATCCTTTGCTACGCTGAATGTTTTTTTGCCGTTTCTGGCAAAGCTCGGCGGATCTATGACTATTGCCCCAAACTTCTTGCCCTTTTTAACCGCCCAGTCCACATATTCCTCAGAACTGCCGCAAAAAAAATCGCCATCCAAGCCATTAAGCGCAAAATTTTCCCTGCCCCTATTCAAATTCTTCTTGCTGATATCAACGTTTACAACGCTGCTTGCGCCGTTTTTTTTCGCATAAACTCCAAAAGAACAGGTGTATGCGAACAAATTCAAAACCGGCTTGCCCTCGCACAGGGTGCCAAAAACCTGCCGAGCATCTCGCATATCCAAAAAGAGCCCCGGGTTCAAGGTATCCATCAAATCAACAGCGAATTTGCAGCCATTTTCCTCAACAACAGTCTTGGAATCGCTCCCAAACACGGCTTTCATAAGACCGCTGCCTTCAAACCTGTATTTTACGGCGATAAATTCCGGCAAAAATCGCTTTTTTACCATTTCAACCAATTCCTGCTCGTGTTTAAGCATTTTCTTGTTGAAAAACTGAATTTGGAAGTGAGTTCCGTATTTATCAATAGTCACTCCATCCAAACCAGACGCTTTTCCATTGCAAAGGCGATAAGCAGTAGGAGAACCTGGCAAATTTTCTATATTATCCATAATGGCTAAGGTTAAACTTACAAAAAACGCTTTAAAGGCGCAACGTGATGCATTGAAGAGATTTCAGCGCTATTTGCCCACTTTGCAACTGAAAAAACAGCAGCTTCAAATGGAAATAAGGGGCTTGCAGCAGAGGGTTGAAGCCAAAAGGCGTGAAGAAGAGGCTCTTTTGGCAGATATGGAAAACTGGATAAAACTGTTCGCCGAGCCTGTTGAATGGAGCAAATACATTAAGGTCAAGAATGTAAATGTTAGCGAAGGGAACATTGCCGGCGTTGCTATTCCCGTGTTTGAAGGCGTTGGCTTTGAGCGTGGCATTCCTGATTTATTTGATACCCCTGTATGGATTGATTCGGGCATTCGCGCCTTGGAACAGTTGATTTCCTTGAGGCTGGAACGCAGAGTTATAGAAGAGCAATTCCGGCTCTTAAGCGAAGAGCTTCGCACCACAAACCAAAGGGTAAACCTGTTTGAAAAGGTGAAAATACCGGAAGCCAAAGAAAATATCCGGGTAATTCGCATTTTCTTGGGCGACCAGCAGACAGCCGGTGTTGCAAGGTCTAAAATAGCGAAGAACAAAACAGTTGCCAAAAATGCGATGGAGGTGGCTTAATTTTCTATTTTTGCCACTTAAAAGAATTTTTTTACGGAGATGGAATATGTCCAAACTTTTTATTGAAGACCTTGCACTGCAGGGTAAGCGTGTTTTTATTCGTGTGGATTTTAACGTTCCGCAAGACAAAGCCACAGGCGAAATCACAAACACAAAGCGCATAGATGCTGCGCTTCCAACAATACGTTATGCGCTTGACAAAGGCGCAGCCGTTGTTCTAGCCTCCCATTTAGGCAGGCCAGACGGCAAGGCAGTTGCCAAATACAGCCTTAAACCGGTTGCGGCAAAATTGCAGGAATTGCTCGGCAAGCCGGTTAAATTCCTAAACGAGTGCGTTGGCGAGGAAGTTGAAAAGGAATGCGCCGCCGCAAAACCCGGCGATGTTATTCTGCTGGAAAACCTGCGCTTTCACTTGGAAGAAGAAGGCAAAGCCAAAATTAAAAAAGAAGACGGCACAGAAGAGAAAATCAAAGCAGACCCGAACAAAGTAAAAGAATTCAGAGCCTCGCTCGCAAAACTCGCCGAAGTTTACATAAACGACGCTTTTGGCACTGCGCACCGTGCGCACTCCTCAATGCTCGGCGAAGGCTACGCCCAAAGAGCCAGCGGCTATCTTATGAAAAAGGAATTAGATGCCTTTTCCGCAGTGTTAGACAATCCAAAACGCCCGTTCCTTGCTATTTTGGGCGGCGCAAAGGTTGCAGACAAAATTCAGCTCATAAACAACCTGCTGGACAAAGCCGATAAAATCATAATTGGCGGAGGCATGGCATTCACTTTCAAAAAAGTTATCAACAACCTTGCTATAGGGGCTTCCCTTTACGATGACGAAGGCGCAAAAATAGTGCCGGATTTGATTGAAAAAGCCAAAAAGAACGGCAAAGAAATTATCCTGCCTGTTGACTACGTTGTAGCAGACAAATTCGCCGCAGACGCAGCTACCAAAGCCGCAGACGATTCCACCGGCATTCAAGATGGCTGGATGGGCTTGGATGTTGGCCCAAAATCCACAGAGCTTTTTGTAAAAGCTATTTTGGATTCCAAAACAATAGTTTGGAACGGGCCGGCCGGCGTATTTGAATTCGAAGCTTTTGAAAAAGCTACCAAAGCAATGTCTGATGCCATTGTTTTAGCTACGCAAAAAGGAGCAATCACTGTAATTGGCGGCGGAGACACCGCTACTGCGGCAAAAAAATACGGCGCAGATAAAAAAGTCACACATACTTCTACCGGTGGAGGGGCATCGTTGGAATTCCTTGAGGGCAAAGAACTTCCAGGAGTTGCGGCGTTGTCGGAGAAACAATGCTAAAAAAGGAAGATCGTATTTTAATTCGCACCTCGCTTATAGAATACAGAAACCTCCTTTTCAGAGCTTTTAAAGGTTCCGAGGAGGAGAAAATAAAAATAGCGAGGGTAAATCGTTTACTACAGAGTTGGAAAGCAACTTAAAGGATTTTTATGCAAAAAAACAACATAGCAGAGCGAGGTATTCTAGTCAGCGTAACACCTTATGACACTCGCATAGCTGTTTTAGACAATGGGGTTCTTTCGGATTTGCTGGTGGAAAACAGCACTTCTAATCGTACGCTCGGCAACATATACAAGGGAATTGTGCAAAGAGTTGTGCCTGCGCTTCAGGCTGCTTTTGTGGAAATTGGCATGGAAAAGGCCGGTTTTTTGCACATAAACGATGCCATAGACCGCGACATACTTTTGCGCAAGGAATATGGCGAAGACGATGCGCCATCTGCCGCGATTCCGGTTATTGAAAAGGTGCTCAAGCAAGGCGATGAAATTATGGTGCAGGTTATAAAAGAGCCTATAAACACCAAGGGTGCCAGGCTTACTACGCACTTGAGCTTTGCGGAGCGTTTTTTGGTTTGCATGCCGAATTCAAACTTTATAGGCATATCAAAAAAAGAAAGAGAATACAACAAGCGCAAAATTTTTAAGCAACTGGTTCGCAAACACAAGGCTCCAGACGTTGGCTACATTGTCAGAACGCAGGCTTTGTTTGAATCAGAGAACGAAATTGTGAAGCAAATGCGAAAACTGGAAGAAAAATGGGAAATAACAAAAAATAATTTCAGGGAACTTCCATCGGAGAGCTGCATTTACCAGGAATCAAATTCCGTGGAGCAATCCATAAGGGAATATTTTAACGAGCATACGGATTTTGTTTATGTTGACGATGAGAGCGAATATCAGAACATTCGTGAATATTTGGGCGGCGCTAATGCCGAGAATTTGCAAAAGATAAAATTGTGGAAGGGGCCGGAAAGCCTTTTTGAATCTTTTGGCATAGAAGATGACTATGAAAAATCTCTTTCAACAAAGGTTTATTTGCCGCGCGGCGCATATTTGATTATTGAGCAGACGGAAGCATTGATGTCTATAGATGTAAACACCGGTTCCAGAGTTCATGGCACGGACCAGAGCAGGGTGTTTTTGGAAACCAATTTGGATGCGGCCAGAGAGATAGCAAAGCAGCTTCGCCTGCGCGATGTTGGCGGGTTGGTTATAATTGATTTTATAGATATGGAATCTGACGAGGATAAGAAAACAGTTGTTGACGAGTTTAGAAAGGCCATTCGCTTTGACAGAACGCCGCTCAATTTTTCCGCGATTTCGCAGTTTGGCTTAATGGAAGTCAGCCGCAAGAGAGTTCGCACTAATTTGGCGAGCGAAAAGCACAGCAATTGTCCGATGTGCGGGGGTTCCGGCATAGTATATAGCATGGAAGCCACTCTTTCTTTGATAGACCGCTATCTTGCGCGCATTGCCAAAAAAAGCAGGATGAAAAAAGTCCAGCTTGTAGTGGCTCCATTGTTGGCGAGGCTTTTGAGCGATGACTATGGCCGTATGTTCCATTATTTGGAGCACAAGCATTCCTTGGAAATTGATCTTTTGGAAGCTGATGACTATGTTTCTCACCAGTTCTCGTTTTTCAATCCGGACACATACGAAGACATTACGGAGAAATTTGCGTTTAACAGCTAGGGAGATGGCTTGGGTTAGCGGCTGGGCCAGTGATATTTCCATTTGGGAAGACGAGATTTATGAGCGTTTTCCTGATTACAGCCATCGTTTTATCGATTATTTTGAATTGGTTGAATCTGATTTTAATGTGATGCCAGAATCTGAGATTGTGGTAGGTTGGAGCCTAGGCACGCTTGCGCTTTTGAATAATTTAGACAGGAAGGCAGAAGAGCAGAAATGGATTTTGGTTTGTCCGATAACAGATTTTTGCGCCTGTTGGCGGCCTGCGGAGGTTATGGCAACGACTTTGGAATCTTTTGCTGCGTTGCTGGGTGATGTTGACGGAAAGGATAAATGGATGGAAAATGCAATGCGATATTCGCCGGAACAATTACGTGCAGGGTTGGAATTTTTGGTAAAAACGCATGTGTCTGTAGAGACGGATAATTATCCGTCTCTACAATGCGATGCAACCATACATGCGTTTTTTGGCGCGCAGGACAAAATTGTGCCTATTAAACAATGCGAAGGCACGGTTTGCGAAAACCTAGGGCACTGGCTGCCGGATTATTATTCCAAGTTGGAATACTTTTAAGCACTTTTTATTTGACATTTGCGAAATTATTTACTATATTTATAATAGATTCAATATTGTTGTGAGACAATATGAGTTTAGGTTTTGAACCTCCTTGTTGCGCTCGTTCTGCGAGTAAGCCGAAAGCCACATCAGCGGGATTGATCTGCTGTTGGTCAAGGATGTTCAAAACCTTATTAACTCTCATTTTGTCAAAATACAATCCTTTGCCTTGTTCAATCCAATTTATCCATTCTTGGGTATCTTTGGGAAAAATGCTGCGAATATCGTTTATTTCAAGTTTTTTACCTTTTATCGTTGGATTTAATGATAATCCTACTAAGAAATTTTTCCCATTGTGGGTTAAATCTGGCACCCCGGCAGACAATAAAATTTTACCAGGATAACCGAGTTTATAGATATGTCCTTTGGGTAGTTTACCCTCAATTTGTTGTTGCAATTCATAGTTGAATTGTCTGTTAATATTTTCCATTGACGGAATATAATAAGTTTTTTCCAAAAAAGTGTCAACATATGTTGGCAAAATGCAAGAAAAAATCATATTATAGCCAAAAAATGCATTTAAAAGCTACATTTTTGACTTTTTTTAACATTTTTTTAACTTTTTTTCATTTTACCCTTGCCAAGTGGCAAAAAAAAATCTATATTTGGTATTAACGTGGTGAATTGTATCGCCTGTTGAAAGTGGAGAGTAAGAAGTTGAGAGTTGAGAATGGAAAGTTGAGAATTATTCAGAGCTTGCTGGCAAAGAGTTCAGCATCTGCATTGAATTTTGCACAACCCTCAACTCCACACTCTCAATTCTCAACTGAGAATAGTGCTTCTC
>JGI24696J40584_12961277_pt1 | contig 12952 bp, 13 predicted proteins | sample TergutCo191P4_FD_40584 | JGI IMG/M metagenome (IMG submission 40584)
CGCCTCGTGACCTCGAAATCCCGGGAGAACGCCCCCGCCGCCAGGACGCATTTGCCGTCGAAGGCCGCCGTCTTGCGGTGGACGTCGCCGATGAAGGCACCCTCCCCGCCGCCGACCATCCCATAGCGCAGCTTTTGCAGCGCGGATGAGGTTTTACTGCTCTCGATCATGGGTCGCCCCTCCTTAATTGTTCGCTCAGCACAGCCCCTTCGTCTCCCGCGCGATCACCAGCTCCTCGTTCGTCGGCAGCACGAACACCTTCACTTTGCTGTCCGCCCCGGATATCTCGCCCTCCGCGCCGCGCACATAGCGCAGGTTGGCCTCGTCGTCGAAGGTGACGCCGAGGTAGGTCAGGTTTTTGCACACGTGGGCGCGCAGGTCGAAGGTATTCTCGCCGATGCCGCCGGTGAACACGATGGCGTCCACGCCGTCCATCGCGGCGGCGTAGGCCCCGATGAACTTGCGCACCTGGTAGCGGTGTATGGCCCGGGAGAGCAGCGCCCGCTCGTCGCCCGCCAGGGCCGCGGCCTTGACGTCCCTGTCGTCGCTGGAGATGCCCGAGACCCCCAGCGCGCCGGAGCGCTTGTTGAGCACCTCGGCGGCCCGGGCGGGGGTCCAGCCCTCTTTTTCCATCAGGTAGAGCACCGCCGAGGGGTCCACCCCGCCGCAGCGCGTGCCCATCATGAAGCCGTCCAGGGGGGTCAGGCCCATGCTGGTGTCGACGGACTGCCCGTATTTCACCGCGGTGATGGACGAGCCGTTGCCCAGGTGGCAGGTGATGAGCTTCAGCTCGCTCAAGGGGCGGCCCATCACCTCGGCGCAGCGGGCGCTGACGAACTTGTGCGACGTGCCGTGGAAGCCGTAGCGGCGGATGCTGTATTTCTCGTAGTATTCGTAGGGCAGGGGGAACATGTAGGCCTCGGGCGGCATGGTGGAGTGGAAGGCCGTATCGAACACCGCCGCCTGGGGCAGCGCCTGGCCGAACACCGCGCGGCAGGCCCGGATGGCCAGCACGTGGGCGGGGTTGTGCAGCGGCGCGAGCTCCGCAAGGCCCTCGATCTCCCGCAGCACCTCGTCGGTGATGCGCACGCTGCGCTGGAGCTTCTGCCCGCCCTGCACCACCCGGTGCCCCACGGCGTTGATTTCCTCCAGGGAGCCGATCACCCGGGTCTCGCCCGTGGTGAGGGCGTTCTTCACCGCCAAAAAAGCCTCGGCGTGGTCCTTCATGGGCAGGCTGCGTTCTATCTCCTGCCCGTCCGGGAGCTTGGCCTCGAAGGTACTGCCCTCCAGGCCGATGCGCAGGCAGCCCCCGCTGATGCGCGCCCGCTCGTTTTCCATATCGATCAGCTGGAATTTCAGCGACGAGCTGCCAGCGTTGATGACAAGTATGTTCATTGGTTGGTTCACCCCTATGCTTTTTTCGACGCAATTAGTATACAGGATTGCGGCGGGATTTGCAAGGGAAAACACGAAAAAATCACGGAGGGAGAAAAAAGCACCCGCAGGGCAAGGCGCCCCGCGGATGCCGCGTATTCGGTTTCCCGGTTAAATATTGACGAAATGCTCGATGAGGTTGACCGCCGAGGTCTCCCAGAAGATGGCCAGTATGCCGCTTTCCATCGTGATGAGGCCCTCGCCGTCCAGGTAGTTGTTCACGCCCTCCGGCGTGTCGCAGCGCAGGGTCGCGTTCTCCATGTTGTGCCGCATGCCCCGGATGGTAACGCCGGTGGCCACATGCCCATAGGCCAGCACAGACACGGTGCCGCCGCCGCACAGGCGAAGCTCCCCTTTGTCTGTCAGCGTTGTGACGCAGTGGTTATGGCCCTGCGCCACGGCAAACGCGCCCAGCTTCGCCGCCCGCACCAGCAGCTGCAAATTGGCCAGGGAGTAATCCTCGCGCCCGCCGCCGGCCCCCGTGATCACGAAGTGCCGCAGCCCCCGGTGGTAGCCCTCCGCAAAGGCGAGCACCATATTGGAGCCCTGCTTTTCGGGGGCCGTCCTGATAACCATAACGCCCTGGGGCAGGTCGTTTTCGGGCAAATCGCCCACGACCATGTTCGGGGTGACGCCCCATTCCTTGAGATAGTTGACGCCGTTTTCCACGGCAATGACAAAATCATCCGGCTTTACATCAATGCGCACCGCGTCCGGGGATGTGCCCACAATAAAGCATGTTTGCATTTCCTAATTTCTCCTTTTATATCATTGAATTTCGACATTATAAGGAACCCATTAGAGTAATTATACTCCAATGAATCACATTTTGTCTAGTCATAAAATGACTAATATTTTTGCTATTTACAGGTGAATTATCTAGTGAATCTTTACATTAAATGACGCATTTCGCGTTCCAACCAAAAAAAGGAAAGCAATGCTGCGCCCTGCGGGGCGCATGCAGCACGTTTCGCATATCCGCTAAACATTGACTAGATGCTCTATGTTGTTGACCTTCGAGGTCTCCCAATACACCACCAAAACGCCGCTTTCCATTGTGATGAAGCCCTCGCCGCCATCCAGGCGGTTGCTCACGCCCCGGGGCGTATCGCCGCGCAGGGTCTCGTTCTCCAGGTTGTGGCGCATGCCCCGGATGGTGACGCCGGTGGCTTCCCTGCCGTAGGCAAAAACGGATACCGTGCCGCTGCCGCACAGGCGAAGCTCCCCTTTGTCCGCCAGCACCGTGACGCACCGGCTGTTGCCCTGCGCTATGGTAAACGCGCCGATCTGCGCCGCCCTGACCATCAGCTGCAGGTTGGCCATGTTGTAATCGATGCGCCCGCCGACGGCCCCCGTGAATACGAAGTGCCGCATCCCGCGGTGGTATCCCTCCGCGAAAGCGAGGGCCATGTCTGTCCCCTGCTTTTCGGGGGAGGTCTTGATAAAAAGAACGTCTTTGGGCAGGTTGTAGTCGGCTTCGCACAGGTCGCCGACGACCATGTTCGGCACGATGCCCCATTCCATGAGATAGTTCATGCCGCCGTGCACCGCGATGACAAAATCATCCGGCTGCGCATCAATGCGCACAACATCCGGCGAAGCGCCCACGAGAAAACATGTTTGCATTTCCTGATTTCCCCTTTTATTTCATTGAATTTTGACATTAAAAGAGACTCGCTAGAGTAATTGTACCCCAGCGAGCCGCCTTTTGTCCAGATGTAGAATAGCCAATCTTTTTGCTTTAAACAGGGAAATTATCTAGTGAATTTTTACAGTAAATGACGTTCTTCGCGTTCCAACTAAAATTTGCCGCCTACATTTGTGTGGCTGCTGCCGCTGGAACTGGTATGGCTGCCGCCGCCGCTGAACCCGCTTCCGCCGCCGCCGGTATGCGCGGGTGGGTCATCCGGCAGCCGCATGCGCGTCGTGTTGGAGTACAGGAAAATGTCCTGCCGCTCGGTGAGGTTGAAGTTCTGCTGGTAGCTCTGCGCGGCCGCCGCGGTGCGGATGGTGTTATGCTTCTTCTTCATGGAGGCCGTCACCGCCCAGGCGATAATCAGCCCAATCAGAGCCGCAACAAGGAATATCGTCCCGTTGAAGCCTGCATAGCCCCCGCCGGAATACCCGGAACTGCCATTGTTATAGCTGCCGTTCCCGCCGTTATTTCCGCTGTTGTAGCCCGTATTCGGTTCCGCGTACACGCCCGCGCTGTTGGCGTAGTCCTCCAGGTAATCCCCGGCTTCATCTAAAAAGCGCTTGAACGCCGCGTAGTAATCCGCGTTGCCCAGGCTCGGCTTGACGGCTGTGAGGATCCGCTCCTGCACTTCACCGTTGAACACGGCCTCGCCCACGCCCTTTGAAGCGCCCATGATGTCCCGCTCGAGCATATCCACCAGCAGCAGCATGCCGCTGCCCGTGGTGATGTCCTCCGTCTCCTCCTCGCGCCAGCCGTAGCCCTCGTAATCGAAGAAGTCGTTCGCGTAGTCGTCCGGGGCCTTGCCACCCAGGCCCCGCCTTGTCACGATGACGAGGTCCATGCTATACTGTCCGATCAGTTCGCGCGCGTACGCTTCCAGGCTCTCCGCTTCCTCCCGCGTGAGCAGACCGGCGCCATCCACCACGCGGGGCAGGCTTTCGTCCATCCCGGCGGGATAGGCCAGCGCGGGCAGCGCGAGGGCAATGCACAGCAGCAGGGCCGTGAAAAGGCTCAGTACGCGTTTCATCACAGCACACCCCCCAACAGGACGGCCAGCACAGCCCCCAGCGCCGCGACGCCCCCGAAGATCCCGAAGAACCAGGCCGCCGTGCGGCCCTTGTCCACGGGCAGCTCGCCGATGAACTTGCCGGTCTGGCCGTTCATGGCGAAGCGGTAGAGTTTATCCCGCCAGGTGCAGTTGAGCGTCCACACGGGCAGCAGGGCGTAGCGGGCCCGCGCGTGGTTCACCCAGTACTGCTCGCTTTCCGCGCTGCATGCGCCGAAGCCCGCCGTGGTGCCCTGGAGCTCGCTTTGCAGGCTGGCGGCGGCCCTGCGCTCGGCGCGTTTGCCGCACTCCTGCGCGCCCACGTCGTAGCGGTCGGCCAGGTAACCCGAGAGATAGGTCATCTGGAAGGGCCGCAGCTCCCTGTAGTCGTAGGGCTCCACGGCGTCCATCATGGCGTCGTCCATCTTCTGCGAGCCGTCCGCCGGGATGCGGGCGAAACTCGCCTCGCCCGCGCGCCGCAGTTGGTAGTGGTCGGTCTTGGTGTACTGGTAGTGCTTGTCGCTCCAGGTGGCGGTCCTCGTGGCGCGGTAGTTGACCCGCGCGCCGGCCCGGCAGTCGAACAGCCAGAAGGGCACGTACACCCCGGTGATCTCGCCGAGGGTGTTTTCGTCCCTGAACTTCTTGGGCAGCAGGCGCTTGCCCTTGAGGTTCTCGCCGAAGGCCGCGACGGCGGCCTGCTTATCCAGCTTGAAGGGGATGACCTCCTCCGGCCGGAAGGAGCCGCGCAGCTGCGCGGGCAGCACGGCGGGGTTGCCGCAGTAGGGGCAGCGCGTGGCGGCGGTGGTCGCGTCGCCAATGAGCTCGCCCGCGCAGCTGGGGCAGCGGTAGCCCTGGAGGCCCGCGTCGTCCCACGGCGCGCCGCCCTCCTCCCAATTGGGCTCTTCGTGCTGCTCCTCCTGCACGGCGTTGAACTGCCGCAGGGCCTCGGCGTCGAACTCCGTTTCGCAGTAGGGGCATTTCATGCGCTGCAATGTGCTGTCGAAGTTGATGCCGGCGTTGCAGCATGGGCATTTGTATTCCAGGACAGACGGCATGTCACCACTCCTTTTCCCAAAATTCGATGTTGGCTTTGATCTCAAAACCGATGGCGGTATAGAACTCCCGCGAGCCGCCGAAGCAATATTCCGCCCCCAAGGCCTTGGTTTTCTTCATGGCCTCGGTCAGGGCGATGGTCGCCAGCCCCCTGCGGCGGTATTTCGGCACGGTGGCCAGGGGCTCCAGGTAGGCGTAATGGTTGCGCTCGTCATACCACATGCCCAGCGCGCAGGCGTATTCCCCGTCCGGCGCGACAACGATGGCCGCCAAAGACGCGTCATAGCGCGGCGCGGTGCGGGCGTGAATCCTGCCGTCGATATCTTTGTCCGGCCACGGGCCGTGGTTGAAGCCCTTCCAGAAGCAGGCGTGCAGCTTGTGATAGTCCACGTCCGTGCCGTCAATCAGTTGAAATCCCTCGGGCAGGACGCGCTCCGTGAACGCGTTCTTGTAGTCGAAAATCTTAATCGGGTCCGTTTTCTTCAGCTTGTAGCCGTTTGCCTGCAACAGCTCGCGCTTGCCCGGTTCTTGATCCGTGATCCAGAATTGCAGCCTGTGTTTTCCCCGCTTCACCGCGCAGAGCTCTTTCTCGGCCCAGGCCAGCAGCTCCGGCAGCAGGGCTTCATAGCCCGGGCGCACGTGCATGTGGCAGTCGCCCAAATCCATCTCATAGCAGACGATGCCCACCAACGCGCCCTCGTCCTCCCACAGGCCCATGCGATGGGTCAGCTTATGGTTGAAATACGAGTGCGTGTGGGCGTATTCCCAAAACTGCGGCAACAGATGGCTATTGAGTGTCACCGGGTCGTGGGTCTCCTGCAAGAAGCGGTAGACCAGCTCGAAGTCCGCCAGCAGCCTGTAGCGCCGGCATTGCACAGATATATCTGTCACCTCCTGAACACCTGCACCGCGTTGTGCACATTCTCCACCACCACATGCGTATGCGTCCCGGCGTCCTCCCCGTCGATCGTCCAGGGCTCGGGCTGGCCGAACTCGAACTCCACGCGGCGGGTTTGCAGCAGGCGCACCCTGTCGTCCTTGTTGCTTTGCTGCAGCACGACCCGCGACACCATGGACGCCACGTCCGCCAGGTTTTTCGGGTAGCGCGCCAGCAGGAGCTCGAAGCGCCCGTCGTTCAGGCGCACCACGCTGCGGCTGAGCTTGATTGTCCCCGCGATGGAGGTGGAGTTGCTCACCGCGCAGAAGATGAAGTCGCCCTCCTCCTCGAAGCCCTCGGCGGTGCTGACCTTCATGCGGATGGGGTGGATGCCGCGCAGCGCGGCCGGGGCCTGCAAAAAGTAGGCCGCGCGCCCCCAACGGTTCTTCATCGCCTGCGGGGTGTTGTAGGAGATGTCCACGAACGCGCCGAAGGAGGCCGTGTAGCACCAGTAGTCCTTCTCGTTGAACAGGCCCATGTCCTGCCACAGCGGCTGCCCGTTGAGGATGACGCCGATGGCCTCGGCGTTGTCGTTGATGGGGATCTGCAGCGTGCGGGCCAGGTCGTTGGTGCTCCCGGCGGGGATGTAGCCCAGCAGGGGGCGCCGCTGCGGGGCTATGGTCATCATGCCGTTGACGACCTCGTTGAAGGTGCCGTCGCCCCCCCGGCACACCACGATGTCGTAGCTCCCGCCCCGCCGCGTGACGATGTCGGTGGCGTCGCCCTTGCAGCGGGTGGTGTAGACCGTGGTCTCCAGCCCGTTGACGCTGAACAGCTCCGTGATGTTGAACAGCTGCGTCTTGGTGGTGCGCCTGCCGGAGATGGGGTTGATGACCACCAGGGCGCGTTTGCCGTCGAAATAGCTTTTCATGCTGTTTCCCTCCCCAGGAATGGAAAATATTCGCGCATCAGCTCCGTGGACATGCGCGCCGCCTTCGCGCCGGTCTGCAGCCGCTCCGGCAGATAGCTTTGCATATAGAAGCTGATGCTCGGATTCAGGCTGCTGCTGGAATAGCCCCTGTCCTGGCCGGGTATCAGCCAGAACGCCTTTTCCCGCTCCTGCGCGTCCAGGGCTGCCGTCAGCAAAGACTTCAGCGCCGCCCTGTATTCCGCCTCCGGCAGCACCCATGTCTCGGTGACGGCCACGCCGAACCCGTATTCGGTCCGCCTGGTGAAGAAGGCGCCGCGGTCGTCCTCCTCCGACTTATACAGTCCCTCCCCCACGTCCTCCAGCGAAGCTGCGTGGTCGACAGCCTCCGCCGCCCACACGGTGTTGCTGGCGGTGCCGGCCTTTGCCGCCTCGGCGTCGAAAGTCTCCATGTAGGTGAAAAACACCAGCACTTCGCCCGGTTCGACGACCGGCGCGCCTTTGGCGGCGTAGGACAGGTCGTACTGCGTCAATATACGCCGCGCGAACTGGAAGGGCCCCTGCTTCGCACCGCAGGCCGCGCAGGCCAGCGGCGTCAGGACCGCCAGCGCGAGCGCCAGGCATTTCCTCCGCATAAACGATACCCCCTTTGCGCAATCTAAATCAAATACAAAAAATGGAGCGGCAGCATGTCCAAAAAGACAAAACCAAAAACCTTGAGCGAGCAGAAGACCCTGCCCATCCAGTCGCAGGATGCCCGCGCCCCAAAGACGAACGCCGCCCGGCAGAGCGATGCCAATGTCAAGCGCGCGAAAAAATGGGGGGAGGAACACCAATGCTAATGCTTAATTCTTAATGCTTAATGCTTAATTGCCTTATCGCGCAATCGCCTCGCTTCAAATTATTAAGCATTCAGCATTATCGGAAGAGTCCCTCCATGCCCCGTTTGCGCGGCGGCGCGGGGTTGACGTGCGCGCAGTTGACCAGGATGATGTCGTCGCCGATGACCTCGATGTCCTCCCAGCGCACGAACAGTTCGTCGCGGGAGGAGAACAGGCCCATCCCCCGCCCCCGCCCGCAGACCACCAGGGCCACCACGCAGCCCGTGCAGGTATCCACCTGGCAATCCACCACGTTGCCCAGCCGGCAGCCGGATTTCTTGTTGATGACGTCCTTGTTGCGCAGCTCCGTGATACAGCAATGCATCGTTTTGCCCCCCCGCATAGAAAATTGACTGGTTATATCTATGCGGGGGCGGGGCGTTTAATTCGCCTTCACCCGGAACACCCGCACCCCGTGGGGGGCCACGTTGCAGCGGATCTCGTCGGCCACGGTCTGCGTAAAGTGGCTCCACAGGTCCGTCGCCTCGTAGCTGTCCGCGAAGGGCAGGTCCACGAAGTCCCTGGCGGCCACGGCGGCCAGCCGCAGGCTGAAGGGCTTCGATTCCGCCGCCTTGTTGAAGAAGCAGATGGCGGCCTCGCCGCCCGCCAGCGGTTTGATCAGGGTATCCTGCAGGCCCGTGGATTCGACCCGGCGGCACTGCGCGCCCAGGGGGTCCTGGTCGATGGCGATCATATCGCTGTTCGTCACGATTTTATAGGCGGTGTTGGCGGTATCGGGCGTGCCGTCGGCTTTGAGGAACTCCCGCAGGTCGTTGCCCAGGATCAGCGGGGCGGCCATCATGCACCACAGGGAGAAATGCGCCTTGTTTTCCTCGTAGTTCAGCCCGCCGTTGCCCACCTCCAGCATATCGGGGTCGTTCCAGCCGCCGGGGCCCGCGTACTTCCACAGCCGCACGTTGATCTCGTAGATCGCCAGGATGCTGGCCCAGGCGGGGAAGATATCCAGGGTGGTGCGCCAGAGGTTGCCCGCCTTTTTGCCCCATTTCCACGGCAGGTTGAAGCCCCACTCGCAGATGGAATAGGTGATCTTCTTCTCCGGCAGGCCGGCGGCCTGCGCGTATTCTCTTGTGGCGCGCTGCAGGGCTTTGCCCATTTTGGCGTACTGGTAGGCCGAGGAATCGAAGCGCGAGCCGATGGGGTTGTGAATCTTGATCGAATTGACGCCCTTTTTCAGGTTCACCACCACCTGGTGGCGGCCCTCCTTGGTCACGGCGGCCCAGGTGGGCGGGAAGACGGTGTCGCAGGCGAATTCGCCGTTGACCTCCACCACCGCGAATTTCTCGCTGTGGCTCTTCTTGCGGATGCAGATGGTAAGCGCGTGGGGGCCGTCCTCCTCGGCGATCACCTGCGGGAACACCGCCGCGCCGCCCGCGAAGCCCAGCCCCGCGATGTATTTGCCGGTCTCCACCCTGTCGTAGTCCACGACGGCGGCGTTGCCCTCCAGCACGGCGTCGTCCGCGTCGTAAATCGTCTCCGTGCCGCTGCCCAGGGCCCCCACGGCGATCTTCTCGACGCAGGGCCCGCGGAAGGGCAATATCTTGTGGTGGCAGAAGTCGTACTTGAAGTACTCCACGCCCCATTCGGCGAAGCTGCGGGCGTCGATGTCCTCTTTATCGAGGCTGGCGGGCAGGTCCTGGCAGGTGAGCTTGCCGTTGGAGGAGTAGATGCCCAGCTTGATCCCCTTGGCGTTGACCTTGCGCGCCAGCTCCGCGATGCCGCTCGGGAACGTGACCAGGTCCGATTGCAGGCGGCCGTTGGCGTCCCGGGAGGCGCTCTGCCAGCAGTCGTCGATGTTCACGTGGTTGTAGCCCGCCTGCGCCAGGCCCGTCTTCTGCATGGCGTCGGCCACCTCCAGGATCAGCGATTCGCTGATCTTGTTCTTGAAGGTGTTCCAGCTGCTCCAGCCCATGGGGGGCGTGAGCGCCGCGCCATTGCCGTAGTCCCCGCCGAGGTCGATGTTCACCTGCACCAGCTGGGCCAGCTGCTTGGCGTCCGTGGGCAGCTCCTCGATCTTCTGCTCCTTGGCCGCCTTGCCCAGGGCCGCGCCCACGGCGTACGCCCCAGCGATCACGCCCGTGCCCTTGAGAATATCCTTCAAAGCCATTGGGAAACCTCCTTGCTTACATCTTTATATAGTATATAGTAATTCGAAGAAAAAAGAAAGAACCAAGCAATAGACAATTATGAATTAAGCATTAAGAATTAAGCATTAAGCCTCGTGCTCTCCAGATCCAGCCTTGCGATGATATCCTGCTGTATCGCCGGCGAAAGGTCGAGGAAATTCACGAAGGTGCCGTGGATGCGCATGATATACACCCCGCTCGGCGCGTATTTTTTCGGGTTCGCCAGCACCTTGCGCAGGGTCTCGGGCGTGGTGACGTTCACATACAGGTAGAACGGCCCTTCCTCCCGGGCGAAAAACAGTGGCTTGAGCACGTACTCGTAGAACTGCTCTCCCCTGCCCTCGAAATCCGGCGCGGTGAAGTAGCGCGGGTCGAGCCCCAAATGCGAGGCATAGCCCCCCTTGAAGCTCCCGTAGGGCAGTTTCAGCGCCGAGAGCACACGCAGGCCCAGGCCCATCTCCGCTTCCCCAAACAATGGATCCACGCCGTAGTTCAGCTGGCCCCGGGCCGGGCGGCCGTCGGGCGTCGCGCCCACCCAGTAGCCGTACAGCAAATGCGTGGAGGGCGTGCTCCAGTCCGCCCGGAAGGGGTTGCCCAGGTAGTTTTTACGCCGCGCGATCATTTCCGAAACCCTTTGCGCGATGCGCACGGCCTCGCTGTCGGGCTCCTCTAAATTGTTCCCAAATTTCGGGCAGGCTTTCAAATAGGCCAGCAATTCCTGATCGTTTTCAAAGTTTGTGCGCAGGGCCTCCAGCAGCCTGTCGGCGTCCCGCGGCCTTTCCTTTAAAAGATGATCCACGGCGATGAAGCTATCGGCCATCACCGAAAGCCCGTGGATCAGGCACCCGCTGCCGTTGTATTTCGTGCCCTGTTTCCTGGTATCGCGCACATCCGCGCCGCTTTCGATCCCCCCCATGCAGGCCGAGAGGAAGGGCACCGGCAGGTTCGAAAGCGCCCGGGAGGCCCCGTTGGCGGCTTCGGCCATCTCGTCCAGGAAGGTATCCAGGTTGGCGTAGAAGCGCTCCCGCAGGTTTTGCAGAATTTCAATGGCGGGCGCGTTGTCAACATCAAGCAAGGTCTTGCCCGTGAGCAGCGATTTTCCATTGTTCAGCGTCAGCTCGAGGATCTTCGCCAGGTTCAGCCAGCTGTTGGTGGTATTGCCGTTGTCCTTGCCCATGACGAGGGGCTCCTGGCAGCCCGCCACGGCGATATCCGGCAGGTCGGCGGCGTCCACGTCGCGGCCCAGCATGCTGAACAGCATGTCGTCTTGGAACAGCGAAGGCGTCAGGCACCCCGGCGTGAACCAGAACCGCCCCAGCTCTCGATAAAAATCATTGGGCGTATTCTTGTGCAGCTTGCAGCTCAGGATCGGCTGCGGCAGGTTCATGTCGTAGTACGCGTCCATCAGGGCGTAGGTGCAGGGGTTGGTGAGATCGTTGCCGTCCAAATCCCGCCCGCCCACGAGCACGTTCTGCGAGATGGCCCAGCTGCGGTCCGCCACGTTGAAAAACACCAAAAAGTGCCGGAACAGCGCGGCGGCGGCGTCCCGATCCTCGCCGCTCTGCGCGCGGTAGGGCTCGAAAATCCGGTCGGCGTTGCCCACGGAAAACGCGAAGGGGTTCGGCGCCTGCTCCAGGCACATCACCTGCCAGAGCAGCAGGAAGCTCTGTATGGCCTCGAAGAGGCTTTGCGCCGGGCCGGCGGGCACTTTTTCCAGCACCCCGGCCAGGTATTCCAGGTGCTCCTTGCGCGCGCCTTCGGCCTGCGCCGCCTGCTTTTTGGCGATTTCAGCATAGCGGCCGGCCAGGATTTTGGCGCACTCCAGGGCGATTTTCATGGCCTCGGGGGCTTTATCGAGCAGCGCGTCTATGCCGCATTTCAAGATAGGCCTGAAGTCCGGGATGAGGTGCCCCGTCACCTGCTCGACAAAGAACGCCACCTCGCTCATGCTGCGCTCGTGGGCGGCGTACATCTCCGTCAGCTGCGTGACGTAGGCGCTTTGCCGCGTTTTCTCGCGCAGGGCGTCGATGCGCGCCTGCGTGATGTCCCCGATCGGCTGGATATCCCCGAACACGGCGGTCGGGTCGCAGTAGCCGCTGAAGGTCTCCACGCGGAACTCCGGGTTGATCAAGGCATAGCTGCGCGCGAAGGCATCGCGCTGCGTGCCCGCGAAGGCCGCGTGCGCCGAAATGCTCAGCGGGATGGCCTGTATGATTTCTTTCAGCTCCAGGGCGGCGCGCAGCTCGCCCGCCGGGGCGTCGATTTCGGCATAGGCTGCCGCCTCACGGGCCAAAAACCAGCCCTCCAGGTGGTCGATGGCGCGCTCCTCGGCGAACAAATCCTTCGCCATGGCGGCGAGCCGCAATGGGGTATAGGTCATGGGGCACCTCCCTTTTTCTCACAATAATCATATCACAATCCTCTGCGCCCGTCAAGCAAAAAAGTGGAGACGCACCGCCGTGCGCCTCCCGATATAACAGGCCTGTTCGCTGCCTATTCCGGCACCCGCTGCCGCCGGCCGCCCCGGTGCGGCTGCTAATCCCCAGGCTCCTTCCCGTAAAAATGCAGAGCTGCCGGCCCCGGGCCGGCTTTTGCGTGCCTTAGCGGCGCAAAAACAAAGGATGACCGCCTTTGGCAGACGATGAAAAAGCGGCAGATTTCACAGTACAAGCTCATACAGGAATACGGTTACAGCCCGGGGCAGCTGGACCGCTTGCGCAAAAACAGCCATGTCAGCACCTATACGCTCAATGCGCTCTGCGGAATCCTGCGTTGCGGCCTGGAGGACATCGCGGAATACCGGCCGGACGAGCCCGCAAAACCGGATCAGGCGTAAACCCCCTCCTCCCGCCATATCCGGTTCATCCGCTCGTAGCGTTCCAGCGGCAGCCCCG
>JGI24696J40584_12961273_pt1 | contig 12907 bp, 13 predicted proteins | sample TergutCo191P4_FD_40584 | JGI IMG/M metagenome (IMG submission 40584)
CGAGTGTCGGCCTCGAAAGGGCCGAATGATTGGCCGCTACACTACCAGAGCTTACGGCGCTCATGATTGATATGGTTAAAATAGTTTTTTATCAGATTGAGGGTATTTTTAAGGATAACATTTAAAACAGATTAACGCTACGTGGCATCACGGAGACCACCAAATGCCGGCAGAAGAACCGTTCGAGAGCACAGAAGAGGATGTATCACGTGTACGTCTGCCGAACATAAAGGAAGGAGAGATGTTCGGGATAGCCGATCAGTTGCTAGGCGCATCAAAGATCAAGGTCATGTGCGAGGACGGAGTGTCAAGGGTCGGCCGTATCCCGGGCAAGATCAAGAAGAGGATGTGGATACGCGAAGGAGACCTCCTTATCATATCCCTCTGGGATTTCCAACCGGATAAATGCGATGTCAGGTTCAGGTACACAAGGACCCAGGCCGTGAACCTCAGCAAAAAAGGAAAAGTGCCGAAAAGCCTGGATATTTTTTAAAAAGGTGGTGTTCTGACTGCCTTCCTACGATGAGAAATTTTCCTATCTAGAACAGCGCGTGGACGCTCTGAAGACAAACAAGACCGGCGATGAGCGCCAGACCGACGGAGAGGTCTTTGACAAAAAGACCCTGATGACCATTTACGACCTTATGAAAGGAGGGTTCATCGACACCGTCAGATATCCCGTATCTACAGGAAAAGAAGGAAACGTCTTCTTTGCGACGGACGAGGACGGCGACCCTCTTGCCCTTAAGATATTCAGGACCTCCACGTCCACTTTCAAGAATGTCGCCAGATATATCGAGGGGGATCCGAGGTTCAAAGGCGTTAAAGGCAACAGATGGAAGCTTATCTACGCATGGACAAACAAGGAATTCAGGAACCTGCAGAGGTACGCGGAAGCGGGGCTGCCGGTCCCGGAGCCGATAACATTTGATAATAACTGTCTCCTCATGGAGTACATCGGAGACGAGAGCAGCCCGGCTCCCCAGCTGAAGGACGTTAAGCTCGATGATCCCACGGAGATGTACGATGAGGTCCTTTCATTCATAATAGACGGATGGAAGGACGCGCATCTGGTACATGGCGATCTCAGCGAATATAACGTGCTCGTGTGGGACGGACAGCCCATACTGATAGACTGCGGGCAGGCCATGACCAATGACTTTTTCAACGCCAAGGACCTATTGAAAAGAGATATCGCGAACATCAACCGCTTCTTCAGGAACAGAGGGGCCGATGTGATAGAACCCGATAAGATAATGGACGAGATACTGAATGGTTCGGACGATGATGAGGAGGACGAGGAATGAGGTCCGTAAGGATACCTAGCGACCGTGTCGGTACGCTTATAGGAAAGCACGGTGAGACAAAGAAGCTGCTGGAAAAGATGTCCGGGATAAAGCTGGACATAGATACCGAGGGAGAAGTGCTGTTCAACGAAGAGGCAAAAGGCGCAGACCCGCTCATGGTCCTCAAGATAATGGATGTCATAAAGGCCGTGGGAAGGGGGTTCAACCCGGACCGGGCGATAAGGCTCTTCGAGGATGACGAATACTTTGAGGCCATAGATCTGAAGGAAGTGGCCGGCGACCGGCACAACCAGCTTGCGAGGATCAGAGGAAGACTGATAGGCGCCGGCGGAAGGACAAGACAGATAATAGAGGAGCTTACCGGCTGCTACATGTCTGTCTACGGGAACACGGTAGCGCTGATAGGCAATTCGGTCAGCCTCCCGGTCGCGAAGCACGCCGTTGAACTTATCCTGAACGGAAGCGAGCATGCGACCGTGTACCATTATTTGGAGAGCCAGCGCCCGAGGCTCAGGATAGCCGAGATGGGTTTTGACCTGTGAGTTGTTCATATGGAAGACTGGACAGAGGAGAACCTGGAGACCGTGGAGAAACTGGCATCGCACGATCTGTGCGACCGCTGTCTCGGGAGAATGTTCGGGAAGCTCGGAACGGGAATGACGAATGATGTCCGCGGCAGGATGATAAGGGCCGCCCTCTCGGAAAGAGGGAAGGATGTGCCAGCTCCGGACGTGTGCGCCCTCTGCGAGAATGTGTTCGATCTTATGGACAGATTCGCGCAGGCTGTGGCAGAGAAAGTGAACGACGTTCGCTCAGACAATTTTCTGGTGGGTTCAAGAGTGGAGCCGGAGATCGCCGATAAAGAAAAAGAACTGTGGGAGATGCACGGGCTTGAGAATGCCGAGGCCATAAAGACGGAACTCAACAGGGAGATAGGAAAACTCGCACTCCCTCTGATCAACCGGCAGGTCGAGTTCAAGAACCCTCAGGTCGTGGCCTGCGTCGACACGAGATTTGCGGATGTCACGCTTGACATAGCGCCGATATTCGTTGCTGGCAGGTATTACAAATACAGCCGCGAGATACCTCAGACCATCTGGCCCTGCAGGGTCTGCAAAGGCAAGGGATGCGGCAGATGCAAGGATACGGGCAAAATGTATCAGACATCGGTGCAGGAGATAATCGGCGACATAGCGCTTGAGATGTCAGGCGGAGAGGAGCATTTCCTCCACGGCATGGGGAGGGAGGACATAGACGCCTGCATGCTCGGCGAAGGCAGGCCGTTCGTGCTGGAAATAAGCAGACCCAGGATAAGGGACATAGATCTTGACGACCTTGAAAAGAGGGCTAACGGATCGGACCTCGCAGGATTTGCCCGCCTGCACTTCGTCGAGCGCGCCGCGGTACAGGCATATAAGAACGCCGATCCTGATAAGACCTATAAAGCGCGGGTAAAGGCTGAGAGCAAAGTTAATAAAGAAAGAGTAAATGAGGTAGCCTTATCATTCAAGAATGTCCACATTGACCAGAGGACTCCACGCCGTGTGGAGCACAGGCGTGCTGACCTTGTAAGAAAAAGGGAGGTCCGATGGGTCGAGGCGGAGATGATCGGCGATGATGTGTTCGACCTCACCGTGAACGCAGAAGCCGGGACGTACATCAAAGAGTTCGTCTCGGGGGATGAGGGAAGGACCGTGCCGAATTTCTCCGATGCTCTCGGGATAAGATGTGTGGTGCAGATCCTTGATGTGATAGCGATCAACTACCAAGAACCAACGAGGGATTAAGATGCAGTCATCCAGAGGAACAAGGACAAAGACCCGTCAGGTATTACAGAAAAAACCGAGGGCGCGCGGACTTTCGCCCATAACGAAAGCTTTCCAGCAGTTCGAAGTCGGGGAAAAGGTCAATATCGTAGTAGACCCCAGTGTCCACAAGGGCATGCCCTTTTCCAGATTCCACGGACAGACCGGCGTCATCGTCGGCCCGAGAGGGGCCGCATACGAGGTCAATGTGAAAGAAGGCAACAAGATCAAAATGGTGGTCGCCCGCCCTGAACACCTCGTGAAGAACAGGAACTGAATATTTTTTGACGGTGATACCAATGTCCGAGCAGTATGTAACGCTGGCAGAGGTCAGGGACCTTCTTACGGAGGAACACGAGAAGAGGGAACTGCTTACTTCGCAGAAGGCTGCTATGGAACATGCAAGGGCGGTCTGCCCCCTGTCGGCCGAAGATTCCAGAAAGATCGTGGAGGAGGTACGTGCGATCAACGGCATAACCGAATACGTTGCCGTTAAGATAGCGGACCTTCTTCCGAAGTACCCTGAGGATGTACGCGCCATATTGTCAAAAGAAAGATTGAACGCCGAGCCCAAGACCATCAACCAGATTGTTGAAGTGGTCAGTAAATATCTGTAATGCTATATTCATTAGTGAGGGGTCGCGGTGGAAGAATTCGCATATATACTTGACTATCTCTCGCAGGGCATACCTACCAGTAACTTTGGGAAGAAGGAGCCGCTGTGTTACGCGCTCGGCGATGACGAGTTCAAGCTCTTTGAGCTTGTGCCAAAGGCAAATGCAGTGGTCAACATCGGCGAGAGGGTCTACATAGGAAAAGATCCGGTGAAGAGGACATCAATAGATCATGTGAAAAGGCGCATAGGCCCCTCGGACCTCACGCACGGGGCAATGGCAGAACTGGAGTACTGCGTCACTGAGATAGTTCTGTCCAATCAGCCAAGGTTCATAAGATTCTTCAATGAGGCGGAGGCGATCTCGATGAGAAAGCACCTGCTGGAGGAACTTCCTGGCCTCGGAAAGAAGACGATGACCACGATACTCGACGAGCGTGCAAAAGGCGGTCTGTTCAAAGATTTCAAAGAGCTAGGCGAACGCACGTCCGTAAAGAACCCGGAGAAGCTCATAACCGCGCGCATAGTGCTTGAACTGAAAGACAACAGCATGAAACGCTACCTCTTTGTGACCAAATGAGCAGAACAGAGACCGGCAGGCTGATGGCCGAGACCGGCGTTGTTCCTAAAAAAAGCAAGGGACAGAACTTTCTCATCGACGACAGAGTAGCCGACCGCCAGGTGGATTTTGCCGGGATATCCAAAGAGGACCGTGTGCTGGAGGTCGGCCCCGGGCTGGGCATATTGACGTCGAGGCTCGCTGAATGTTCAGACAACGTCACGTGCATAGAACTGGACGAGATCCTGGCAGACCATATCGGGAACACCTATGGGGAAAGGCTGCGCCTGATCCGAGGGGATGCCGTAAAGGTCCCATTCCCTCCTTTCGATGTGTTCGTCAGCAACCTTCCGTACAGCGTGTCCACGCCGATAATATTCAAGCTCCTTGACTGCGACTTCAGGAAAGCGATAGTCATGGTGCAGAAGGAATTCGCAGACAGGATGACAGCAGATGTCGGAAGCCCGGATTATTCAAGGCTTACCGTCAATCTTTTTTACAAAGCAGACTGCCGGCTTCTGGAAAAAGTGCCGGCTTCCCGATTCAAACCCAAACCCAAGGTCGATTCCGCGATCGTCGAGATCGTTCCGAGACCAGCGCCGTTCAGCGTTCGCGACGAAAGATTGTTCTTTAAGGTCACTGAGGCCGCCTTCAATCACAGAAGAAAGAAGATCGGGACATCCCTCAGAACGGCAGGCATGATCGAAGACAGCTGGAACATTCCGTTCCTTGACTCAAGGATAGAGGAGCTGCGGCCGACGGAGATCGCGGAGATCGCCAATGCCATATCCCTTTGTCATAAACAATAAAGGTTTGAGAAAACGTATATATCATACAATGTCTTCTTCAATGCAGGAGATGAGATAACCCGGGTGTAGCCCGGGAGCCCATTACGTGGGCTGGTCGCACACCTTATTCAGGGCGGGATGAGATCGATAACGATCTCAACTAATCCTGATGGGTGGGTGTGAACCCTGACCCGGATAGACCAGGACTTGGCTATTATATCACCTCCTCCCGGGCGGACCCGGTACCCTACAGTGGAAAGCATGGTACCAGGCTCTCCGCCTTCTGGGTATTTTTCTTCACTGTGAATAGACTATTTATTCGTTGCAGGGGGGTGTCCGAATATCCCGAAAGTACGCTTAGAGGTAGCAAAAATGATGCAAAAACGTAAAAAAAATGGATGCCTGCTGTCTGTTTTTCAAGCCACGGCATGACAGGCATCGTTGGTACAGGGATGCGCGAGGCCCATGGGACACAGTAAATGTATAATCTTCGGGACAATATACACTAGATAATATGCAGGTCGGCATCGTAGGAAAACCGAACGTCGGAAAGTCAACATTCTTCGGCGCAGCGTCTATGGCACCGGTGGAGATCGCAAACTATCCTTTCACGACGATCGAACCAAACAAAGGCGTGGCTTATGTAAGGACGCCGTGCCCGTGTAAAAGCCTTGGTATCCAGTGCACACCTCACAACTCCGCATGCGTCGGCGGAACAAGGATGGTGCCCATAGAATTGCTGGATGTCGCCGGTCTGGTTCCTGATGCTTGGGAGGGAAAAGGACTTGGGAATAAATTTCTGGACGATCTCAGACAGGCGGATGCGTTCATCAATGTGGTGGACGCTAGCGGGACCACGGACATAGAAGGGAACCATTCCGCAGACGGCAAATATGATCCGACAGAAGATGTCATCTTCCTCAGGAAAGAGATAGCACTCTGGATGAGAGAGATAATAAAAAACGGCCTGAGCAAAATAGCCAGGCAGGCAAAGATGCAGGGCAGTAAGCCGGAAACCATTCTTCAGGAAAGGCTTGCGGGCCTGAATGTGACAGAAGGACAGATCAAAGACGCTCTGAGGCACGTCGAGCTGCCGCAGGACCCGACACTTTGGGACGACGAAAAACTGCTGGCACTATGCATCAGGATAAGGGAGATATCCAAGCCGATGATAATCGCAATGAACAAAGCGGACATCTCGCCGCCGGGCAATCTCGATAAACTGAGGAAGATGGGCGACGTCGCGGTCCCCACTCTCGCGGAAACAGAACTTGCGCTGAAGAAGGCCGCTACGGCCGGACTGATAGATTATGTTCCAGGAGACGCCGGGTTCACGGTCAAGTCCGGCGTCAAACTCAACGAGGGACAGAAAAAGGCCCTGGACTACATGGCAGAAAAAATGAAGGAACACAACGGCACAGGCGTGCAGGCCTGTCTGGAGGACTGCGTCTTCAGGATTTTGGACCTTATTGCAGTGTATCCGGTCGAGGATGAATCAAAATATACCGATCATTTCGGACGAGTGCTGCCCGACTGCTTCCTTGTGCCCAGAGGCTCCAATGCCAGGGACCTTGCGTACAAGGTCCACACGGAACTCGGGGACAAGTTCATAAGAGCTGTGAACGCCAAGACAAAAAGGACCGTCGGAGCGGACTATGTGCTTCAGGACGGAGACATAATCAGAATAGTGGCCAACAAGTGATCCTATGGAAACAGTTGATATCAGACTCATAACGGCGTCATACAGCAACGATGCCGCCGGCAATGTGTTCGTAGAACTGTTTGGAAAGACCAGGGACAAGAAGTCCATCACCGTCCTGTACTATGGGTTTGATCCGTACTTCTTCATCATTGATCCCAATGAGAACACCGAAAGAACGCTGAAAGGAGATACTGAAGTGATCAAGACGGAGCACGACCGTCTCTTCTACAAAGGTTCCGACCGCGCCGCTCTCAAAGTGACGATAAAATATCCGTGGAAGGTCCCCGATTACCGCAACGAATGGAAGAAGAAAGGATTCGTCGTGCTTGCGGCAGACATACCGTTCCATCACAGGTTCGTTTACGACCATGATATGGGTTCTTGCATAAGGGTAGTAGGAGAAAGGACGACCGGTCAGTACACGACCGATATAGTAATGAAGATGTCATCCTTTGAGAACATAGAATCCTTTGATCCAGGCCTAAGATTCCTTTCATTTGATCTGGAGAACAGCATTCAGCATGATTTCATATACACCATATGTTCGGTCGTGGAAGAGGATGGCGTCTACCGCGACTGCGGGTCCATCACCGGCAACGAGAAGGACATAATCGTAAAATTCGCGGAACTGATAAAGGAAGAAGATCCGGATGTCATCACGGGATACAACATCGACAATTACGATATCAGAAAGATCATGGAGAGGGCGCAGGCCAATAAAATGAAGGATGCCCTGCCGTGGGGAAGGGACATGGGCCAGCCGCGCGTTGTTAACGACAGGTTCTGGAGGATCAAAGGCCGTATCATCGTCGATGCGTGGTGGGCGGTGAAACGAGAGCTCAGGCCCAAGCAGGAAACGCTGAACGCCGTCTCGCATCAGGTCCTGGGGGAATCGAAGCTCGATGTCGACCCGAAGAAAATGGACGATGAGTGGAGCAAGAACAGAGAGAAGGTCATTGAATACTGCAAAAAGGACGCTGAGCTTGCCCTCAAGATACTTGTGAAAATAGGAACGGTCAGGAAAGGGATGGACCTTTCGACCGTTTCGAAACTTCCGCTTGACGATGCTCTCAATGCAGGTTCGTCTCAGCTTGCGGATTCGCTCCTGATCAGGGAAGCGGACAGACAGAAGGTCGGCGTCCCCCTGACGGGAAGAAGAGAGTCAGGGGATCCTATCGAGGGAGGGTATGTTCACACAATGAACCCCGGACTGTACCACTGGGTCTGTGTGCTGGACTTCAAATCAATGTATCCCTCGCTGATCATTGCCAAGAATATCTGCTTCACCACCCTTTCTCCTCAGGGCACAATAACCGCGCCTTCCGGCGCAAAGTTCCTGTCGCCGGAAAAAAGAGTGGGAATCCTGCCGAAGATACTGAAGGACCTGATGAGTCAAAGGGACAGCATAAAAGGAAGGATGAGGTCCGTCTCGGATGATGAGGAACGGATATACCTCAACGGTCTTCAGGAAGCCGTCAAGGTGCTGATGAACACCTTCTACGGGGTTTTCGCATCATCATTCTACAGGTTCACGGATAAGAACATCGGCGCGGCCATCACGGCATTTGCAAGAGACAATGTCAAGAGGATAATAAGCGAGGTCGAGAAGGAAAACATCTCAGTGATCTACTCGGATACGGATTCTGTGTTCATGCAGTCTCCAGTGCACGATCTGGACGGTTCCGTTGAATTCGGCAGGGGGATGGCAAAGAGATTCTCCGTAGAGGGAGGGACGCTTGAGTTCGAAAAGCTTCTGGAACCGCTGTTCTCCCACGGAAAAAAGAAAAGATATGTGGGAAGAGTTGTCTGGCCCGTAAAGACAGAGGAACTCCTGGTCAGAGGTTATGAGATAAGAAGGTCCGATTCCTTCGACCTTCAGAGCCGTCTTCTTATGGAATTGTTCGAAAATATACTTGACGAGAAGAACGACGACGCCATGGCGTTGGTAAAGGATCTGATCAAGGACACAATGGCCAAGAAGGTGGACCCGTCCGACCTTGTGATATCCAGAACATGCAGGGGGCTGGAGGCCTATGAGAATCCGGAGAGGATGAGCAATGTGCAGGCTGCCAGAAAGATGGTCAAAAAAGGATACGATTTCATTCCGGGGATGAAAGTGTCGTGGATAGTAACGGACGGCAACGTCGTGCCGCAGGAGGTCGAACCATACATCAGCGGCGCAGAATTCGACGGGACGCCGGATTACAGATATTATGCGGAAAGGCTTGCGCAGACCGCTTCAAGGATAACGGAGGTATTCGGATGGAACGAGAAGGACCTTCTGATGGGAAGCCAGCAGCGGACCCTTTTCGACGGAGATTTCGGTCCATCCAAAGATGTTCCGGAAAAGAAGAAGGAGACGGCTGTACCGCCGAAGGCTGCTTCGAAGAGTCCGAAGCTTGAGGATTTCTTTTGAGATCATCCTTCTTTCATATGTCCGTTCCTGAACAAAGGAAGCGTCGCTTTTGATTCTTCAAATCTCCATAACCTCATCATTATGTAGATAAGGGCAATTACCCCGATTCCTACTAGTAACCAATACACTAACGACCCAAATCCCCCAATCCCCATCCAATCGAATGATGAAAAGTAGTTATTGACAAAATGCAGCAGTATTGCGGCGTACAGCCCAAAACGGACGAAGACGTATCCTAAGAACACTCCCATAACCGCTCCCCAAACGATCATCCAGGCCTGTCCCTCCCAGGTAGAAAAATGTGCCAGGCCGAAGATGGCCCCAGAGATCATTATCAGAATAAATGCAGACATGCTCATTCCAAAGCCGCCTGATAGACACTTGAGAGATTCTTTTTTCTTGGTGACGATAAGCGAAATAATCACCATCGGTACGCCTATGAGCAGCAAACGTGAGAATATCTCCTCCCATACGGCTGCGTTTGCAAAAAGGAACATCTCATTCCTTTTGCCACCGTAGAATGGAGAGGGGATGTCGCCTCCTGTCTGTATCACTATGAATGTGAGAATCTCGGCAATCAATGCTGAGGCGGTCAGAAACACACATACCCAAAATGCAGCAGTGTTCTCGACCGCATGGAACCTACCGGCACCCTTTGCAGACCTTACTGCACAGATGAATTTCCGTGCAGCCGTTGCAACGCAGGTCAGAATTATGATCGCTACGAGCAGCCACCACAGCTGCGAAGCAAAGCCCTCCAAAGAAAATATGGTGGGTGCGCCAGGCAGCATCATATAGAATAGAGCGGGCATGCTGGACATGAAAGAGAAAATGTCAGGGAAGTTGATGATCAGCGTCATTACTTCAAAGATTGCAACTGCCACAATGATTATAGATGCAGCCAAAAGGATGATCTCAATAATGCTTCGCTGTGCCGGTGCAGGCTGGGGGGCGTACTCGTCGCAAGTGTTTCCATGGTCGGTAGGCGCCTGGTGCGGATCATCACTCATTCTTAACAACCTTCTTACTCTCTATAATCTCTGCGTTATTATATATAGGCCAGTGTAACATGCGGTACAGAAGCATCTTTCGCATGCAATGATTCATTTGGCTGTTTGGATCCAGCGGAGGAGAAAGAAGAGAAAACCCTCTGAGCTAAGCTGTCTCTTTTGTTTGAGAATTTGTTTTTTAAAAAATGGAAATTGTTTGTAAAGGCGTTTGTTCGGCATTCACTTTGGTTTTTTCGTAAGGTCGAAAACAAAATCATAGCCCATTTCAGTCAGCATAAATTTATAGACAGTGTGCGAGTCTGGCTCGTAGTAGAAAGTGAACACATCTATTCCCAGAGAGAGGGTCCACACCTCAACGGTCACGTCACCGTCTATCGTATTTCTCAGGAGTTCTGTCTTGCCGGTGTTTATGGCATCAGTCGGCAGTCCCTGAATATTATCGCTGAGGAAGTATACCTCAGTGCCGCCAAGCGAAGAAAAGTCATATGCGACTCCATATTGGTCATTCAGACAATCTGCGATGCATTTTATTTTGCTAGGGTACACAGCTGTTCCAAAATGACAAACATATTCGCTGGTCTTGCCGATCGACTTTGATTCTTTGTATGATGTTTGCCATACGGGCTCATATTCCTTTAGTATCCTTACTTCTTTGTACTCTTTGCCCTGAACTAACCCCGTTATTTCTTCTTTGTATAATGTATTATTTTCTGGGTCAATATATGACAGTACCTCAAGGGTGCCTGCTGCTGAAGTTATAGTAAACTTAAACACCTGCACGGTTTTCACACCGTCTTTTGTATCAAGACTGGTGGTCCTTATTAACTCAAGGTCTTCTGGTAAATCGTTCTTTGAAGATGTATTGTATTGTGTGACTGCAGGCGCGTCCTTACTTGTTGTTTTTAACATAAAAAAACTCACATCTGAACTCTGTCCGATGAGTGTCTGCTCTAATGTTCCCGCCTCTTCTCCATTAACTGTGATATCGAATATCAGTACTGTCCCCGGTGCAAGCGTTTCTTTTTGTTCATTGTCTTTATCATCCGACAGCACAACATATGCCGCACCCGCCGCGACGACCACAATGACAACGATGACGACAGCGATCAGAAGCGTGCTGATCCCGGACCTGTCATCCCGCATTTTACTTTTGAATTCCATAGCTATTCCTCCTTGTTGACAAGCCCCCCTATGCAGGGAAGAAAGGGTTGTGCCTATAAATAAAACTGCAATGGAAGTAGATGGCCCGCGTATATATCGCGGCTGGGAATTACAAACCTGACATATGACCCAGAGGCCATGGTCAGACCTGCATGTGCAAAATCCAGATGTCATATAAGCATTGGGTAAGAAATAGAAAAAAATGTTTTGGAAAATGTTTATTAAAAACTCATGCTGGTACTTTTTTGAGGTCAAGATAGAGCAGTGTGGTTGAATCAGTGGGGTCTGGGATAGCGAATCCGTATACAATGTGCGACACAGGATCGTAATAGACTACATAATCAGTATCGCCACCCATAGTGAATGTCCATTTCTGAACCTGCTTGCTGCCATGTATCGTATCTATCGCCCGGAGCGGATCTCCTGTGTTCGTAGCAATAAGTGGCAGACCCTGAGGATTGTTGCTAAGTAAGAGTATGCCTGCGAACTTTACTCCATACTGACCACTCAAACAGTCTGCAACACACTCAATTTTTGAAGAATAAACTAGTCCTATGCTGCTTGTTCCAGAGTATTCATAGGCCTTGCCGATCGCATTGGATTCCTTATATGAGGTCTGCCATACAGGACTGTATATTGTCAGTTTTAGTGTAACAACAGATCCATCTTCCATTATCTCTCCTCCATACTGTATGCCGCTTGATGGGTCAATGTAGAACTTGCTTCCCTCGTACGTCCATATGTCCAATGTCTTTTCGCCGTGCATAGTGTCAAGGGTGATAGTGCCTGACTTTACCGCGCCAGCCGGTGTCCCTTTTGAATCCAGACCATATTCGAGTGTACTTATCGTTGATCCTATTGTCTTAGTGGTTCCCGAGACAAAGTATTCGTCAGAGTTCTGCCCTATGATCCTTATCTCATATGTTCCGATTTTTGTTGTTCCTTTTAAACGATCATATTCCATGACCGTCCCAGGTGCCCAGGTCTGTTCTTCGTTGTCGTCATTATTGTTGTCATCTTTGTTCAGAACAAGGAAATATGTCGCTCCCGCAGCAGCGACCACAACAACAACGATGATCACAACTATCAGAATCGTGGCGATGCCGGATCTGTCGTTTTGCATTTTGTTTTTGAGTTTCATAACTCTTCCTCCTATTAAGTAAGCCCCCCTCTACAGAAAATAAAGAGTTATACGTATAAATAGACCGCAATAGAATGGACCAAATATCGCATCCATGTTTCGGCCGTCCCTGTAGCGCTAAAATAGATGTTTTCAAAGTACCTTTAAATAGGTCATTTGTATGAACGGTAGTACGGAATCTGATGTTCCGGCGGAAATGTGCCCCTCGGGGTGAATCCGGAAGGTGATATTATGAATGACGAAGGTCAGGAAAAGCGCCCGGTGAACGGGAAGAGCATGTACAGTTACATAGGGGACGCATGGAAGAACCCAAGCAAGACCTATTTGAAAGAGCTCAACCACCAGAGGAAGATCGAGTGGAGGAGAGAAGAGAACTTCCTCAGGATCGAGAGGCCCACAAGGCTT
>JGI24696J40584_12961272_pt1 | contig 12903 bp, 11 predicted proteins | sample TergutCo191P4_FD_40584 | JGI IMG/M metagenome (IMG submission 40584)
GTGAACGACATCGAGATGATGCTGGCGCTTCTGGACGAGCATGACCGCGAGCTCTGGGCCGACAGCGGCTATACCAAGGCGGTCTACGTGGAATTGCTGAAGAAATACTACCCCGATCTGGTCCTGCACATCAACGAAAAGGCTGAAAAGAACCGTCCGCTGACGGACGAACAGAAGGCGAACAACCGTGAAAAGTCCCGCGTGCGGGGCAGAATTGAGCACGTCTTCGGCCACATGCACACTTCCATGGGCGCTCTGACCCTGCGCTGCATCGGCATCGCCCGCGCGGAAAGCAACATCGTGCTGCGCAATCTGGCCTACAACCTGTCGAGGTACGCCACATTGCGAAGGCTCAATCGAGCACCTGTTTTAGCATAGCCTGGTCGCGGCGTGGCAAAATCGCCTCGAACGCTGGGCTATCCTGTTTTTTAGCCCCTTCACAGGCAATTCACCCTCCCCTTGTAATTAACATTTCCATACCGAAGCCTTGTGCCCTCTGCACCTTGGGGTTTTCGAGGTGGCCTCGTGTGAGCAAAGCAAAGGCCAAAACCAAGTTTGGCGCGAAGCTGAACATCAGCGTGACGAGTGGCTTCACGCGCCTGGAGCACAGTAACTTCGACGCCTACAACGAAAGCGAAATTTTGATTGCAATCATCGAACGCTACCGAGCCAGAGAAAGCTGCTGTCCAATCTTGCGTTAAATCTCGCCCACGCCGGGCAGATTTCTTCGTGCGCCGTTTTGGCGCTGACTTGGAATCAGCGAAGTTAGGAGCGTTCAATAGGCTTATGTGTTGTCCACCACTTTTTATAACAAAAAGTCAAAATTTATCCAACAACCGTTTTTCCAGCGGGAGCACAAAGGGCCAAACGATGCCTAGCACAACGGCAACCAAGCAAACAACTTGAACCATGGTAAATCCACCAATTCCCTGCGCTTCTATTTGGTGATGCCCTTCACCATAATATCGAAGGTAATCCCAAAAAAAACGAGGTACCATAAAAGACAACAGGCAAAATGAGCAGCCATAACCTGGTCGATATGATTTTGCATAAAGCATATATGAGACACACGCAATGGAAAGCAGGAACCCCACAGAAAACTCGAATAGCTGTAGAGGGAATACCGTTGTTTCCAGTATATCGTTGTAGACGCCCCAAGAGCAGGGAATGCCAAAACAACAGCCTTGGTACCAGCAGTTTGTTAGCTTAATAAAGCATGCAGATTCAAAGATAAACAAAGCGATAACATCGTAATAAAATTCTCGGTTTTTTCTGATAAGGAAAAATGGAAGCGCAAGAAGCATAAAATAAAACAACAGGAGAAAAAAATCCAAAAACATTTCTGGACGCATCTGCGGAAGTATATCCATTTCGGTATTTCTAAAATTTCTAAGAGAATTAGCCGCTTTACTGTCGAGAATGATCCAATTGAATCCGTTACTCACGATCAAGGCAGAGAGCAGAAGATAAAAGAAATTTACCCGCCGTCCTGTGCGCACGTCTGGTATCAGTTTCAATTTGTCGCAGAGTAACCAATCAGTCTTTTTCAACAGCCAGAATACCCTCTTTTTTCTTGCCTCTGGGACGCTTGTGGCTGAAAAAGACTGTGACAACCGCTCTAGCCACCGTGGGCCGGAGACAGCGGGCTCAAGGCGTGCATTTATCCTAGGCGAAAGCAGAAAAAGTGTCAATAAGGGGAGTATCGTCACGAAACAAAGAATGTCTATATTCCTACTCAAATAATCAAAAATCGTTAAGGTTTTTAGCCAGATCAGCCAGTCCAACATGAAGATCTCTCCTTTGCTCGGCTTTTACTTGTTTGCTTGCGCTGAAAAATAGCCATACATTTATTCTATATCAAGATGCTTCAAATCGTCCCAATCTTTCCTGCCGAAATTCCGTCCATATAAATCGTATTTTTTTCGGATTTTAGGAAAAGCAAAGTTATACCAGACAACATAGAGGAAAGTGCGTACAACTGTACCTAGAAACTCAAAAAAACCCTTTTGGCCGATACTGTCGATAACCCTCCACAATCCGAGCTTTATGAATTGCAGTCGGTCAGTTCTTTGGTCCTTCCGATTCTGGAACAACAATCGTAAAAAGAAAAAGTAATGGATAACTTTCAACTCGCGGTCAGAAATTGCAGAATAATTTCTTTCGAAGAATTGCCTGGTTGTCTGCTTTGGCCAGTCTGCAAGACTTTTGGGTGGATGCAACTTGCCGGACAAAACCAAGTCGTTGTATTCAGCGGTGCCTGGCAAAGCACAAAACAACCCCGACCCGTAAATAGTAGGGTTGAGCCGAAAAATTGTATGCACTGTCTGCTTAATTTGCGCAGACGTTTCACCAGGAAAGCCAAAAATAATGTTTAACCAACTTTCAAGTCCAACAACTTTGCAGTTATTGACATCAGTTTCGATTTTCGACAACGGATAGCCTTTCTTTATTCGTTCAAGTATCTCCGGAGATCCGCTTTCGAGCCCATAAATAATTCCCCAGCAGCCCGCATCCACCATGTGCTTCATATCATCAAGGGTCAGCACGCCGATACGTGTTTCGCAGAACCAACGGATTGGTTTTTTAAGCTTCATGCTCAAAGCAGCAATATCTTTACAATAGCCGCGCAATTCGTTTTTGTCGAACCCCCATAATTCATCAATAAATACAAAACCATCTGCGCCATACTCCGATACCAGTGTTTCAATTTCGCGCATGACGGACTCTCTTGTTCGTGAACGGTATTGACAGTGATGATAGGCGGCGTTGAAGCAAAAAGTACATTTGTAAGGGCAGCCTTTTGAAGCGATGGCCGTCAGTGTATGTGGCGCAACGGGATAATAGACGAAATATTTTCCCATAGGCAGGAGCGAAAAATCAGTGTCGGGAAAATCTGATAGGTCCGCAAAAGGGCGTTGCGCTGTGTGAACTGGTTGGCCATTTAGGTCAAGATATACCAGCGATTGCACGCTTGCCGGCTCCCGCAGACCGTTGACCACCTCAATCAGTTCTAGAAGAGTGTATTCCCCCTCGCCTATGCCCACATAATCTGCCAGACCTTCCAGAAGAATCGATTCCGGCATAAATGACGCAGTCAGTCCCCCGCACAGGATGGGGACGTCGGGGTACAATGCGCGTATTTTTTGGCAGCAGGTCTGCATATCCGGTATCTGTTGTAAAAACATCAAAGTACAAACCACAACATCAGGCTCGAATTCTTTCAGTGTCTGCAAAATACTTTTTGAATCAATGGTTCGTTCATATATGCGCACCTCGTGGCCTTCCCGTTTCATAAATGAGGCAAGGCTTAGAACTGCGGTTGGAGGCATATTGCTAGTCGTTAAGCTCAGCTTCATTTTTGGATAAATAAATAAAATGCGCACGCAGAATCACCTCTCGTTCATTTTTGTTCATTATAACAGATTTCTCAATCTGTGTCAAGAAAAATGTGGCACTAACACGTGGAACACGTGGAGCTATTTTTCCAGTAAATTCCCACTATAAGTTCCACCGTGGACGAGGGCGTGGAAATTAGCGAGAAACACAAGCATCTGACCCCTGAACAACTTGAGGAAACTGAGAGCTGCCTGAACCGCAGAGTGACGTTCAAGGCCATCGGGCAGCGCATCGGCAAAAACCAAACTACGGTGTCCAAAGATGTCAAGCGGCACCGTGCCATACGCTGAAGCACCAGAAACTTGGCCGCTCGGGAAACCCGTTGCCGCCGAACCGTGAGAGCTCCGTTCTGCTGCATCGTCTGTGAAAAACGGGACCGCTGTGCGCGTTCCAAAAGCGATTTTATCACGCAAAGACCGCACAGAAGACCTACGAATCGCTGCTAGTGGAATGCAGGGAACGCGCCAGCAGCGGAGCGATGTCGCCGAGTCCCTCGCGGTGCCGGTATAGCGCCCGGATATCTTTCCACAGCGGATCGAACAGAGCTCCGGCGGCATCCAAGTCCACATCCCAAAAATCCAGAAGGCTTTGCGTGAAGGCAAAGTCCTTTTCTTTTTGTCCCAGACGAAATACTCGCGGTCGCCGATGATGTACGCCTTGAAATCCACGCCCATGCCACCTCCAATTTGGAACGAAAATAATTTGCAAATTCATTATAAACCTATTGACAAGCGATGTCAAGTGTGTTAGACTAAAAAAGAAATAGAACGAAAATACCGTTATAATTAATAATCTATCGCCGAAAGGAAAACAAAATGCCCCCCAGCAAACTCGAAACTCTAACCGGTGCAGCGCTCATGTCCATGCCCCTGCCGACCACCCGCATGATCGTTGAGGGCCTCATCCCGCAGGGCCTGCACATCCTCGGCGGCGCGCCGAAGATCGGCAAGTCATCGCCATCGACACCCTACAGCGTGTGCGCGATACCGCTAGTGAAGCAAATGCCTATGCCAACGACTACCGCGAGGTCAACGTACTGAAATCCCTTGCTGACAAGCACCGCATTGCAATTCTGCTCATCCACCACCTGCGCAAGCAGGCCGACGACGACCCCCTGAACATGATCAGCGGCACCACCGGGTTAACTGGTGCAGTAGACGGGATCTATGTGCTGAAGAAAGACAAGCGCACCGGCACTGCCGCGAAGTTCATCGCCACTGGCCGTGACATCGAACAGCGAGAGCTCACCCTGGAGTTTGATTCAGACTCGCACCTGTGGAATCTCGTCTCGGACGACACGGAGCAGCCCTCCTCTCCTGCTGGTGCCGTGCTACTTGCTGTGAAGAATTATCTTCAGAGAGAGGAAATTTTCATCGGCAGCGCCACTGAACTGCAAACAGCACTCTGCACAAAAACACCGCCTGCCGTCCTCGCCAAGACGCTCACGCAAAACCAGCAGGCCCTCGCCGCCCAGGGCATCCAATACAGCAATTCCCGCACAGGCCAGCGGCGGGAGATCACCCTGCTCTATGACGGCAATGACAGCAATGACGGCAAAAACGATAGTGCCCCGGTCCCAAATTTGCCGTCACAGGCGTCACTGCCGTCACAAAGACCACCGTAGCCCGCTGTTGCGCCCACATTCGCCCCGTGTTCCGCTTTCGCGCACTGCTGCGAGGGGATGTACCTGCAGAGGAAGAAAGCCCGCCGTTGCGCTACGTGTGGCCGAGTTTACGGAAAAGCGGGTTTCATGCAAATTGCAGAACAAACCGTGGGGTTACGAACGAGAGTAGTAGCAGGATAAAGCAACGGTCACATAGGTGTCCGTTGCGAACCACATCGCCCGGCAATGCCGGTCGGAAATGGCGGTGTTTCGGGCTTTTCGCGGGAGCTCGGCAAAACGCTTTAGGTGGCTGTGTTTATGTCAGAGATTCAAAACTGGTGGCTGTAAGCTGGCAAAACAGGCCGGAAAGCCCAAAACACCGCGGTCTTATAGATGCACCTGTTTTGGTGTCAACGAAATTCAGGAGAAAAAATGGAAAAGCAAAGAATCAGCACTTACTTAGACAGCGACCTGGTGCGGCGGGCAGACGCCTACCATGGACAAGTGGACTGCCACTCGCGTAACGAGTTCATCACCCCGGAAGAAATCAAAGATTTCCGCCGGGAAGCCGTAAATAATGTGCGCCGCACCCGCGGTAAAGTTCGGCTCGACGACCTGTTCTATCGCAGGGATGAGGACTCGCTGTGAATAGCCGGAGCCCCAACAACTCATACTATTTTAAGGAAGAAAAGAGGTGAGCCCTATCGAACTCCAAGTCCACGACCGTGAGCACATCATAGAGATATGGCTCACGTCCGCAGAAAAAAAAGACCAACAGCTCTGGCAGCTCCTCCAGCCCCTTTATAATATTTATAAGAAACAAAATTATAATGTAGCCGTCTTCTACTCAGGGCAACGAGACCTCTTTGACAGCACGGCGGGACTGTTGCTGCACAATCGGGCGGGGTAACTCCCGCCTTTTTATTTTCATTTACCACTTGCTTTCCCCTTCATCTTGTGATACAATATTATCAGCATCCAAGAAAAGAGGCGATCATCTCTGCAACCCACATACGCCATCGCGGGCTACTGCCGCATCTCGGTGGACGAGGAGCTCGACCGGGAGAACACCTCCATCGAGAACCAGCGCTCCATCATTGAGGACTTCGTCACGCGCAAATTTCCCGGCGCGCGGCTGGACTTCTTCGAGGACCGCGACCGCTCCGGCTACACCTTCGAGCAACGCGAGGCCTACCAGCGCCTGCGCCCCCAGCTGCTGGACATGACCTACGACATTTTAATCGTCAAAGATTTCTCGCGTTTCTCGCGCCGCAACAGCAAGGGCCTGGTCGAGCTCGAGGACCTGCGCGACGCGGGCCTGCGCATCATCGCCATCGGCGACAGCATCGACTACCCAACGTACGACGACTGGACGGCCATCCAGTTTCGTTTTCTCATCAATGAAATGCCCGTCACCGACACCAGCAAAAAAGTCAAGTCGGTCATTCAGCGCAGGCAGAGCGAGGGCAAATGGATCTGCTCCGTGCCCTACGGCTACATGATCACGAATTCGAAGACGATGAAATTTGAAGTCGATGAACCGGCGGCTGAAATCGTCCGCGAGATTTTCCGCCTCTACAACGAGGGCGACGGCTACAAAAAAATCGCCAATCACCTCACGGAGCTGCACATACCCACGCCCCGCGCCGCCGAGCGCGCCCGCAAGGAGGCCCGCGGCGAGGACTGCAAGCTCCAGCCCAAGCAGGCCTGGAGCATCGTCACCATCTCCGAGATTTTAGCCAACGATTTTTACATCGGCACCCTGCGGCAGGGCAAATACAAGCGCAAGAAGATCAACGGTGTAGACGTCAAGACCGACGAAATCGATCACGTGGTGTTCGAGAACAATCACGAGGCCATCGTTGATTTCCGTACATTCGCAATCACCCAGGAGCAATTGAAGAAGCGCTCGACAACCCATTACAGAGGCGTGAAGAAAAACAACAATGTCTACTCCGGCTTCCTCTGGTGTGGGGACTGCGGCAGCCCCATGTTTGCCATGAGCCGCCGCGACCTGCGCCCGGCCTACACCTGTGGGACATATCATTCGCGCGGGACGAAGGGCTGCACCTCGCACCACACGCGGGTGGATGTCCTCGACACCCTGCTCAAGAGCTACATCAAGCGCGTCCGCGACAACTCGGCCAGCATGATTGACAAGCTTAATCAGTCATTGAGAGACGAGCAAACGGCAGTGAAAGAAAGCACAAATTCGCTTGAGCTCCTGCAAAGTCAGATCGACGACGCCCGCCAGGAGATGAAAATCCTCGCGCGTCAGCAAGCCAAGGAGCTCCTGCGCAACCCGGATCGGGAAACGCAAATTGATGAGATGTATAGAGAGATGCTTGACGAGCTGGCAGATCGCATCGACGGCCTGCAAAACCAGCTGGAGCTCACTTCAGACCGGCGCAATACCGTCATCCGGGTCAATCGCATTGCAAGGACGGCCCTGGACATCTTCGACGCTATCCTTTTAAAAGAGAAGCTCGACAAGACCGACCTCGAGTTCATCCTGGACAAAATTGTGGTCTTTGAAGACCACATCGAGATTCATCTCAAGAGCGACATCGACGCACTGCTGCTCTCCGGCGAATTGGCCGAAGAAGAGATCACACAGTCATCCAAAAATCGCAAAGACAAGATCCTCGGTATCCATGTTATCAGCAGCGGCGACCCCCTCGAAATCTTCACCGACGCCGACGGCGAGGTCATATTCAAGAAATACTCCCCCGTGGGCGAGCTGACCGCCACCACGCGCCCCTACGCGGAGGTGCTCTTCCGGGGCACGAACCTGCCCATCCTCATCACCGACCGCGACCGCGTCATCGCCTGTGCGGGGCTTTCCAAGAAGGAGGCCATCGACCGCCGGGTGACCGGCGCCCTGGAGGCGGTGGTGGAGAGCCGCACGGGCTTCACCGCCTCGCCGGGGGGCGAGCGCCTGCGCCCCATCGAGGGACTGGAGCGCGAGGCTGCCGTGGCCTGCCCGATCATCGGCGGCGGGGACGTCTCCGGCTGCGTGATCATGCTCATGAACGAAAACGGCGCCATGCCCACCATGACAGAGGTCAAGCTCATCCAGGTGGCGGCGTCCTTCCTGGGCAGGCAGATGGAGGAATAAGGCGCAAGGCCTGTAGGGGCGGCACTTTCGCGTGCCTTAGCGGCGCAAAAGTGCCGCCCGAATGGATAAACAAAAAACGCACCCTCTGCAATCTCATTTGCAGAGGGTATCTCTTTGTAACGCCGCCGCTTTCCACCTAATCCCCCAGGCTCCCTCTCGCAGAGGGAGCTGTCGCCTCGGGCGACTGAGGGTGTATCGCGGAGCGACAATTCGCTTTCGCTTCAACGATGCATCCTATCCGTCCCCGTCCAGACGATATTCCTGCACACTTCCGCCCTGCGCTATATCGGCGACGTCTATTTTGTAGTAATAATACCCCGGCCCGGGAAAGGCGTCCTCCGGGTCATTCGGGCGGATCAGGAAAAAACGTTCCTCATCCAGCTTCGCGGTGACGCACCATCCGTAGGGCTCCGGCAAATCCGGGCTTTCCTCGGCCAGCGCGATATATTCCGCCGCGCCCGCCAAAGTCTCTTCGTAGGTGAGAAAGGCAAAACCTGTCGGCACGGCGAAGCCTTCCGAGTCGTCCGCGAGCACGCTGATTTCATTTTGATGAAAATCGACCTTATAGACGGGGCTTTGCGGCGGCTTGTCCTCCGGCGCAAGCCCGGCAATGACCACGGCGTATCTGCCGTCGGCTGAAAACGCGCAGTTTGCCGAGCACGGATTGCTCCTTCCGGCAGGGAAAAGCGCCCCCGTGTCCAGCGCTTTATCAATCGCGTTTTGTCTTACATTATACCGGAAAATATAGTTCACGCCAAAGTTGTAGGTCAGATAAACATATTCCGGACCGGCATAATACAGCTGCCAGGGGTCGCTTCCCACCGGCGTCGATTTCATATCGGCCAGCGCGTCTTTGGGCGCGGCAAATTGCAGAAGAAGCCCAGCGGCCCGTTCAGACTGCGCAGGCGGTTCATTTTGGCATCCCGGCAAAGCCAAGGCAAGCATTGCCAAAATCAATACAAGAGAGGCTTTTCTTTTCATTGCGGAATCACTCCCCCGTCGCGAACTTATACCCCACGCTCCACACAGTCTGCAAGCTCCACTTGTCGCTCACGCCCTCCAGCTTCTCGCGCAGGCGCTTGACGTGCACGTCGATGGTGCGGCTGTCGCCGTAGTAGTCGAAGCCCCACACCTCGTCCAGCAGCTGGTTGCGGGTGAACACGCGGTTGGGGTTGCTGGCGAGGTAAAACAGCAGCTCCATCTCCTTGGGCGGCGCGTCGACCTTTTTGCCGTCCACCCGCAGCTCGTAGTTGGTCAGGTTCACGCTGAGCTTGTCGAAGTGGACTTCCTTCAGCAGCGGCTCAGCGCCCTTGACGTTCTCCGCGCGGCGCAAAACAGCCTTGATGCGCGCCAGAATTTCCTTGGTGTCGAAGGGCTTGGTGACATAGTCGTCCGCGCCCAGCTCCAGGCCCAGCACCTTGTCAAAGACCTCGTCCTTGGCGGTGAGCATGATGATGGGCACCCGGGATGACTTGCGGATCTCCCGGCAGACCTGCCAGCCGTCCAGCACGGGCAGCATGATGTCCAGCAGGATCAGGTCGGGGCCGTGTTCCTTGAACGCGCCCACCGCCGCGTCGCCGTCATGGGCGAAAATCACCTGATACCCCTCTTTTTCCAGATAGAGCCGCAGCAGCTCGCAGATGTTGCTGTCGTCGTCGACTACGAGAATTTTTGTCATAGCGGGCAACCCCCTTGTGTGATTATAATACTAGCATAACAGGTTTTTGCCAAAAAAGCAAGCCGTAGCAGAATAATTCACAGGATATCCTAGAATATTTTACATACCTCTTGACATCGAGCGCCTTTCGGGGTAAAATAGAGGAAGTTCAATGGGGGGAGGCGGTTCCAATGGACCACGCGGACAAAACCATGGAAAAGATCGTGGCGCTTTGCAAGGGGCGCGGTTTTGTCTACCCCGGCAGCGAGATCTACGGCGGCCTGGCCAACGCGTGGGACTACGGCCCCCTGGGCGCGGCGCTGAAGAAGAACGTCAAGGAGGCCTGGTGGAAGAAGTTCGTCCAGGAAAGCCCCTATAACGTGGGCGTGGACTGCGCCATCCTCATGAACACCGAGGTCTGGAAGGCCTCGGGCCACGTGGTAAATTTCAATGACCCGCTCATCGACTGCAAGGCCTGCAAGATGCGCCACCGCGCCGACAACCTCGTGGATGCCTTCAACAAGGAGCGCGGCGTCGAGATGAACGCCGACGGCCTGCCGAACGAGGTCCTCACGGCCTACATCAAAGACAACGGCATCGCCTGCCCCAACTGCGGCAAGAGCGACTTCACCGATATCCGCAAGTTCAACATGATGTTCAAAACCTACCAGGGCGTCACAGACGACAGCGCCGCGGAGATCTATCTCCGGCCCGAGACCGCCCAGGGCATGTTCGTCAACTTCAAGAACGTCCAGCGCACCACGCGGCGAAAACTGCCCTTCGGCATCGCCCAGATGGGCAAGAGCTTCCGCAACGAGATCACGCCCGGCAACTTCATCTTCCGCACCCGCGAGTTCGAGCAGATGGAGCTGGAGTTCTTCTGCAAGCCCGGCACGGAACTCGAATGGTTCGACTACTGGCGCGCGTTCTGCAAGAACTGGCTGCTGTCCCTGGGGATTCAAGAGGGGCATTTGCGCCTGCGCGACCACGAGAAAGAGAAGCTCTCCCACTACAGCAACGCCACCACCGACATCGAGTACCTCTTCCCCTTCGGCTGGGGGGAGCTGTGGGGCGTCGCCAGCCGCACCGATTTCGACCTCAAGGCCCACCAGTCCGCCTCCGGGCAGGACATGACCTACTACGACCAGGAGGCAAACGAGCACTACGTCCCCTACTGCGTGGAGCCCGCCCTGGGCGTGGACCGCACCCTCCTCATCGCCCTGGTCGACGCCTACGACGAGGAGGTCGTGGACGCCGCGAAGAACGACACCCGGGTGGTGCTGCGCCTGCACCCCTTCCTCGCGCCGGTCAAGGCCGCGATTTTGCCCCTTTCCAAAAAGCTTGCGGAACCCGCCGCGGCCCTGTACGGTCAATTAAGCAAGCGCTTCGCCTGCGAATACGACGACACCGGCTCCATCGGCAAGCGCTACCGCCGGCAGGACGAAATCGGCACGCCGTTCTGTATCACCTGGGACTTCGAAAGCGAGAACGACGGCTGCGTCACCGTGCGCGAAAGGGACTCCATGGAGCAAATACGCCTCCCCGTTAACGCCCTCGCGCAATACATGCAGGATAAATTAGAGTTTTAGCTCTATATTTATACAATTCTATTGGAGGTATCCGTATGAAAAAAGCATTGTCCGCACTGCTGGTCGCGGCTGTCGTCCTCGGCCTTGCCGCGCCGCTGGCCTTCGCCATCCCAAATACCGGCAGCGTCGAGGAAGGCCAGCTTACTCCCGCCTCGTATACGCTCTACATGGAGCCCGCCAACACCACGCAGAAGAGCGAAATCAACGTGAACCTGCCCGCCGCGCCGACCCCCCGGCACACCGGCTGCGCCGCCGACTGCCTGATTTACTGGGATATCGTGGCCGCGCTCGGCGACAACATCGTGGGCTACCGCCCCGAGGACTATGATCCCGACTTGGGAGCCCTGCGTCCCGGCGGCACCGTCTTCGACATTGAAACCCTCCAGACCCAGACCACCCTCGGCAGCGCCATGTCCATGACGCTCTTCGCGCGCGAGGAAGGCACCGAGACGATCTACGCGGAGTGCCAGGAATGCAATACGTACTGGACCATCGTGGTCACCGTCGTCCCCCCGGAAGAGGAGGAGGAAGGCGGCGGGGAAGGCCTGCTCGAAATCCTGAAGTCCTGGTGGTTCGACCTGAAGTGGACCTGGGACTATCAGATCAAGCCCTTCTTCAAGTACATCTATTTCAACGCCGGCAACTGGTTCTGCAACGCGTGGGATCTGCTCATCAATTCCATCTGCAACCTGTTTGACGGCCTGTTCAGCAAGCTGTAAGCCACCCCAACCGAAGGTCCGTCAGGGCGGAGGAAAGCCTCCGCCCTATATTTGCTTGTATGAAAAAACCATGAAAGAGGTATGTGCATGAGCGGCTACAACCCGCAGGAATACAGCCAGCCCCCGCCGCCCGCCCCCGAAAACAAAACAAAGGCGGTCGCCGCGCTGGTGATCGGCATCGCCGCGCTGGCGGCGTCCTGGGCAATCGGCTGGATCCCCTTTGTTTCGCTCCTCCCCCTGGCCGTCGCCATCGTCGGCATCGTGGTTTCGGTGGGCGCGCGCAAGCAGTCGAATTCCGGCCTGGCCACCGGCGGCATGGTCTGCTCCATCATCGCGCTGGTTTTCTCCGGCGCCTTTTTCCTGTCCTGCACGCTGTGCTCCGTCTGCACCGCCGGCGCCGCCGGGCTCGGCGCCCTGCGTTGATATGCATCCATTTCTGCACGTGCTCGGGCGCGAACTCCCCGTGTATTGGCTGTGCGGGGTGGTCGGCATGCTGCTGGCGGGCACGTTGGCCATGCTGCGCCGGCGCGCCGCCCGCTTCCGCACCCCCGCCGAAGACGTCCTCCATACGCTGCTGCTGAGCCTCATCGGCGCGCTGCTGGGCTCGAAGATATTCCAAGCCCTCGGCCTGATCGTCACGCAGGGCGCCCGGCCCGGCTTTTGGAGCCTCGAAAACTGGGCGGCCATCGCCTACAGCGGCGGCGTTTTTTACGGCGGGCTGATCGGCGGCCTCCTCGCCGCGGGGCTTTACGTCCGCAAATACAAGCTGGATTTCCGGGACCTCACGGACATCGTGGTGCCCTCGGTGTTGCTTTTTCATG
>JGI24696J40584_12961271_pt1 | contig 12879 bp, 5 predicted proteins | sample TergutCo191P4_FD_40584 | JGI IMG/M metagenome (IMG submission 40584)
GCAAATTGGATTTGGCTAAATCTTTTCTTTTAACCAAATCTTCCAAAACCGTGCGGTTTTCAACTTCCGACACACCAATAACGGCAGGTCCCAAAGGACATAATTCTTTCCCCAAAAGACTGATGACATACGCCATATTGTCCAATTTGGAATAATATTTTTTACTATTCCAAACTTTTTCTCCCTGCGGAGAATATTCCAAGTCATATTGGGCATTGTTGTTAATGGTATCGAATAAATTTTCGAGATTGTAAAACGCAACGGCATAAGGAATCAATTGTCTGTTTTGGGCAGATAAGCCTGCTGTACTTAGCACAAAGGCTAATGCAAAGAATACAAATTTTAAATGTTTCATAATATTTATTGAATAAAAAATGATTGCAAATATAATTATTTTTTTACAACAAAACATTGTATATTAGGAATATTTTTTTGTTTCAAGAAAACTTCTGCATTTTTTAATGATTTCTTAACGTTTTTTTATTGCATATTAATTTATGATTTAATATCTTTGCAGCAAATAATCATTCGCAAAAAAAAAATAACAATTAATTAATATGAAAAGATTTTTACTTTTTCTATTTATCCTTTTTTCTATTTCTGTTTATTCTCAAAATAAAGAGATTATGGTATCGGGTATAGTTGTAGATACAAAAGAAAATCCGCTAACCGGTGTAACCATAAAAGTAAAAGGAGCCGACAAACAACAAATCAGTTCCAACGTTTACGGCAATTTTGCATTGCCTGTACCGGCAGATGCTACACTTTCTTTTTCTCACCCAAACTATGTGACAGTAACTATAAAAGCATCTGCCTTTATGAAAATAACAAAGGTAGAGAATAATGCAACTTTATATTCATCTGCCTATATGAGAGTCATAATGACGGAAGGCGAAGGTGAGGAAATAATACCGGATGTAGCGGATGTTAACAATAATAAGCCGGCGCCTAAAAGCAATTCAAACACTGCGGTTGCTTCCGAACAGTTATTACAGGAAAAAACCGACAGTCCGGAAAAAGTTGAAGAAACTGCAATTGTTACACAAAATAATAATGTGCGGGACTTGTTGCGCGAAGGTGCATTGACGTTGCTCGACGAAGAAACGGTAAGCGAAGATGCCGACCAGGGCGATTACAGTGTGTCATCGTTGATGATGTCTTCTAATAATGTATATGTTTCCAATACGAGTTGGAATTTTTCTGCCGTTCGTTTCAGGGTGCGCGGCTACGACAACAGGTATTCTGATATGTTTATCAACGGAATCAGATTCAACAACCTCGAAAGAGGCGGGTTTAGTTATGGCATTGTCGGCGGGCTGAACGATGCCACGCGCAACAAAGATATAATTGACGGTTTAAATCCTTCCTCTTTTACATTCGGACAAATTGGCGGTTCGGGAAACATCAACACGCACGCTTCCAATTATTCGCGCGGCGGAAAAGTCGGCATTGCGTACTCCAACAGAAATTATACCTTGCGTCCTTCGGTCATTTATTCGACCGGATTAATGGAAAACGGCTGGGCTGTAACCGGTTCTTTGGCGTACCGCTGGGCTAATGAAGGTTTTATAGAAGGTACTTTTTATAACAGTTTGGGATATTTACTCTCTGTCGAAAAAGTGTTGAATCCACGACACAGCCTTTCGTTCACAACCTTAGGTTCGCCCACACAACGGGGACAGCAATCTTCTTCCACACAAGAAGTTTACGACTTAACAGGCAGCAATTACTATAATGCTTACTGGGGCTGGCAAGATGGCGAAAAAAGGAATTCGCGCATTGTTACAGTTTATGAACCTGTTGCTGTTTTATCGCATCTTTTCAAAATAAACAAAGAAACCCAACTCAGAACAGGACTTGGATTTAGATATACCTCGTATGGCGGAACAAGGCTCGACTGGTTTAACGCCGCTGACCCGCGTCCCGACTATTATCGAGAAATGCCGAGTTATAAGACCGATACTCTTACGAAAGCACGTTATACAAGCTCGTGGCGAAATGGAGACCGCGAAGTAACACAAGTAGATTGGCAACGCTTGTATGAGGCAAATTATCAACATAAAATTTCGCCGGAAAAAGATGCAGGAAATGCTTTATATAAAGTAGAAGAACGCCACAATAACCAACAATACTTTTCTCTTAATTCGACACTCAACACAAAACTGAGCGAGCACGTTTCACTTACAGCCGGAGTAGATGCAAGCACCACCAAAGGAATGCACTATAAAACGATAAATGACCTGCTTGGAGCGGAGTTTTTTATAGATATAGACCAATTTGTGGAAAGAGACCCGATATTGAAATATGACCCAAATGTGGAAAAGATAAAACAAAACGACTTGAATAATCCCAACCGTAAAGTAAAAGAAGGTGAGCGTTTCGGTTACGATTATAATATATATGTAAACAAAGCGAACGCTTGGGTGCAAAATGTTCACCGGTACAGAAAAATAGACCTGCATTACGGATTTAACATCGGATACACTGAATTTTGGCGCGAAGGCAATATGAGAAACGGACGCGCTCCCGAAAATTCATACGGAAAAGGTCTTGTACATTCCTTTGTTGACCAAGGCGCTAAACTCGGGGTGATATACAAACTCACGGGACGGCATTTTTTTAGCGGAAATGTATCTTACTTAACTTTACCACCATTGAGCGAAAATTCCTATTTGTCAGCAAAAATCAAAGACAATGCCATTCCCGACTTGAAAAGCGAAAGGGTATTTTCAGCCGATGTAAGATATGACATTTCAACTCCTGTTGTGAGAGGTGGTGTGTCTGTTTTCCAAACCAATTTTTACGATGGGTCAGAAGTAAGTTCATTTTATTATGATGCCGAAGATTCTAAAGGCTATGTAAACTATGCACTTACAGGCATAAATAAAACGCACAGGGGAATAGAACTTGGCATTGAAGCCAAAGTTAATTCCTTCATAACGCTTTCGCTCGCGGGAACAATTGCCGAATACTTTTACAGCAACCGCCCCACAGGAACGGTTTCTTATGAAAGCGGCATACACAACGACACGACCGAAATAGTGTATATGAAAAATTTCTATGTAAGCGGAACACCGCAAACAGCCGGAACATTTGGCGTTCATTTGTTCTATAAATACTGGTTCTTAGATATAAATCTCAATGGATTCGACAGGACTTATGTGGATTTAACGCCGGATCGGAGAATGGCATCTGCTGTTGCCAATATCACTGCCTATAGTTATGAGGAACTTGAAACGGAGGTAAAAAAATATATGGAACAGGAAAAATTCGCCGGAGGATTTACACTTGATGTTTCCTTAGGAAAATCTTTCCGCTTGTCAAACCAACACTTTTTGAATATCAATCTACAACTCAACAATCTTTTAAACAATACCGACTTGAAAACAGGCGGATATGAATGGGGAGGACGCCGAGATATAGATAAATTCCGTAATAAATACTGGTACGCACAAGGAATTAACTTCTTTTGTACTGCCGCTTTAAAATTTTAAATAAGTTAAAAAAACAATAAAATTATCAAGATATGAAAACACTAAGAAATTTACTGCTGCTACTTGCTGCAATGTTGTTTATCACTTCCTGCAATGATAGACGTGACTTTGATATGCCGCCACTTAATGTACCAACATATGATGGCAAGGCAACACACACTATTCAAGCACTAAAAAATTTATATGCGGGAAAAACGTTGGTTGAAATGACCGGTGGAATTATTATTCGTGGACGAGTTGTTGCTAATGATATTTCGGGAAATCTCTACAAGCAAATTCAGCTACAAGACGAAACCGGAGGTATCACCATTGCCATTGACCGTACCAATATTTGGAACGATATAAGAGTGGGACAAGAGATTTTTCTCGAATGCGACAGTTTGTATTTTGGACTCTATGGAGGCTATCCGCAATTGGGCTTTAGATATTCAAGAAATAATGATGGCAATTATTCCATAGGACAAATGACTTGGAAAGATTTCAGACAGCACGCTCATCTGAACCAACTTCCGCAACCAGGTTTGGTGACATCAGACACAATAACACTCGACAGCCTTATTAGCAATAACTACGTGGGAAAATTGGTTACTGTTAAGAATGTTTATTTTGAAGAAGCCGGTCAACCCTTTGCTACTCCGACTTCGACCGGTGGAGTACAAACAGTCAGCAAACTACTCGCTTCTACTTCCAGTTCCAACAAACTAACTGCCAGAAACAGCAGTGCTTCAAATTTCGCCTTTCTTCTAATGCCTCGAGGCGATGGCTCTGTAACAGGGGTTTTATCAACTTATCAATCAAGGCCGGATCAACCGATTGCTTATCAGATTACATTCCGCGATTCGCTTGATGTTTCGCCTACACGCTTTTTGTATGTTGGAAACGGCACTCAAGAGTATCCATGGACGATAGAATTTGCTTTGGCAAATCAAACAGGTGTATCCGGTTGGATTCAGGGATATATTGTAGGTACTGTAAATGCAGGTATTAACGAATCTAATCCCATCAATGGAAATGAAGATATTAAGTTTGCTGCACCTTTCCTCAATAATACGGTTGTGTTGGCAGCATCTAAAGACGTTACAGACTGGAGTCAATGTGTTGTTGTGAACTTACCCGCAGGCTCGGATATTCGCAGTCAGGTGAATTTAGAAAATATACCGGGAAATAAGGGTAAACTATTGAAAGTGAATGGTTCTTTAGAAAAATATTATGGCGCAGCGGGATTGAAAACAAACGGTACACAGGCAGACTTTGAACTTGACGGCTCTATTGGTCAGAGCGGAGTTATTTTTAATGAAACGTTTGGCAATCCTGTTCAAAACGGAACACAATGGCCCCTTATTGCTGATTATGCAGGTAATTTTGTTACCACAGGCGCCGGCGCCGCTCAAGTAACCTACACAAGTGAAGGTGGCGCGGTTTCGGTAAGAAGCAATTCCGCTTCGAGTTTCCCGGGCGCTTCGGGCTCAGGCAACGCGATGATGGCTGCCAATGGCGCAACTCTTCTTATCAATGATATTGCTACTTGCGGCGCACGCAATCTTAAACTTTCTTTTGGCAGCAATGAAACAAACGCTACTTTGTCGGTCGCCTACAAAATTAACGGTACATCTACGTGGGTACCGGTTCCTTATACGAAAACGACAACTGCTTGGGGATTAGCAGAGAATATTACAATCACTCTTCCATCGGGAACAAATACCATAAAACTGAAATTTACTGCTGCAAGCACCCAATATGGAACACGTGTAGATGATATCACTATCTCAACCGGCGATGCAATAGGCGCACCGGTAATTGACCCCGATAATGGTACCGTTAATCCTCCTATACCGGGTGATGGAACTGTTTTTAATGAAACATTTGGCAATCCTGTTCAAAACGGAACACAATGGCCCCTTATTGCCGATTATGCAGGTAATTTTGTTACCACAGGCGCCGGCGCCGCTCAAGTAACCTACGCAAGTGAAGGTGGCGCGGTTTCGGTAAGAAGCAATTCCGCTTCGAGTTTCCCGGGCGCTTCGGGCGCAGGCAACGCTATGATGGCGGCTGCCGGTGCAAGTCTTATTATCAATGATATTGCTACTTGCGGCGCAACAAATCTTAATCTTTCGTTTGGCAGCAATGAAACGAACGCTACTTTGTCGGTCGCCTACAAAATCAACGGTACATCTACGTGGGTACCGGTTCCTTATACGAAAACGACAGCCACTTGGGGATTAGTGGAAAATCTTACAATATCTCTTCCATCGGGAACAAATACCATAAAATTGAAATTTACAGCCGCAACAACTCAGTATGGCACACGTATAGACGATATTAACATCTCAACCAACGATGCAATAGGCGCACCGGTAATTGACCCTGATAATGGTGGCACCGTTAATCCTCCTACGCCGGGTGGTGGTGACGGCACACAAGCATCGCCTTACGATATTGCCTCTGCAAGAGCCACTCAAAACTCAAGCGAAGCGTGGATAAAAGGCTATATTGTAGGCGCTGTAAAAAGCGGTGTATCAACTGTATCTTCGGCTAATGATGTATTAATTGGCGTAACTTCGGGCTGGGATTTGGCTACCAACGTGCTTTTGGCAGACTTAGCCGACGAAACTGACTATACCAAATGCGTCATTGTAAATTTGCCTTCAGGTAAAGACTTGCGCACGCAAGTTAATTTATTGGATAACCCCGGAAACTTTCAAAAACAACTGACCGTAAAAGGAATTTTAAGAACATATTTCGGCAAACCGGGTTTACGTGATTGTCCGGGTAACGCAGGAGATTTTGTATTGCAATAATTTTTTAAACATAATACTAATTTTAAATTTTTACAACAATGAAAACAATTAACTTTTTTAAAAAAATCTTTCTGGCAGCGGTGGTGCTGTTTGGAAGCGTGAGTGCTATGGCACAAAATTTAGTTACGTGGGATGTTTCTGATAACGGTTCATCTTGGGTAACACAATTCGCTGCTGCTTCCTTTGACCCAAATGTTACGGTAACACCGTTAGTAAGAGGTTCTGGTCTTGGAACCAGCGGTACTCCTGCCAATTATGCTTTTGGTGGTAGTGGTGCAGACCAAACTACATTGGCTAATGCTATTACCAATGGCGACTATTTTACGATGACCATAAAAGCCAATGCCGGATATGAAATGTCATTAACAGGCATTCCAACCTGGTATACAAGAATGAGTGGAAACGGTACGTGCAATATATACGTTCAATATTCTTTAAATGGAGGTGAATTTGCCGATGCCGGTTCAATAAGCGTTACAAGCACAAGTGGAGCAGGTGGTGCTACCCCATTAGCCGCATTCTCATCTGGGGCGCAAACTGCTTTATCTAATTTACCAAGTACAATAACGGTTACATTAAGACTTGTTGTTGTATCTTCTGTAAATCGCAATATATATATTGTTATGGGCAATGCTGCCAATGCTACTGATAGATTGGCGTTAGCAGGAACAATACAACAATCTGGTGGTAGTCTTTCTACTGACGCCACTTTAAAATCTTTGAAAGTCGGAGCAGATGCCATTACATTAGTTGCCGGAAAATTTAACTATGATTATGAACTTCCTTATGGAACAACAGTAATGCCGACAATTACTGCAGAAACTAATTTTGCAGGCGCTACCATTGATTGGGCAGGTGCTACACTTGCTACAATCCCCGGAATTGAAGATGAAACCGGTGATGTAACTACGTTTGATGTTATTGCAGAAGACGCAACAACGATAGAAACATATTCTATTACATTTACCATAAACACAACGCCAACGGTGACGAATGTACTTGCTGCTTGGGAAACAAACGGCGCTTCATTAGGGGGAACTTATCCTTTTGTTGCAACAACAGCAAGCGCCTTGATAAATAATACTCCTGAAATAATCTTAGGTAATGGTGTCGCAAAACAAACAAGCAGTCCAGCCGCAAATACATATCCAATTATCCTTAGTAGTGCGACTGCAAATGAAACTGCTGCCATTACAAATAATACCTATTGGGAATTTTCTATTTCTACTAAACCAAACACAAAACTTACTATTTCCGAAATTGATGTAAACCTTAGACGGTCTGCTTCAGGACCTAATAGTTTTAGATTTTATTACAGTTTAGATGGTTTTACAACTGCAGGAATACCAATTAATGCAGCAACAGCAATTAGTGTTAGTGCCGGAGATGGAGAAGCATTTGCTTTCGACAACCTTTCGATAGACAATATCACAGGAACTATTACCATTAGGCTATATGTATGGGGAGGATCAGCCGGAGCATCTAATAATGTTGGTATTGGTCGTTTAGCAGGCAATGACTTAGTCGTTAAGGGATATTCCGAAAGCGATATTCCAACTTTTGAATTTAATCCATCTGCTGACAATATTAGCGCTTATTCTGCAAACTCTGCTATCTATTTGAGTAATTTGCCCGAATCTTCAACCATTTATGTTTATGACATAGCCGGTCAGTTGCTTGTTTCTCAAAAAGCAAATGCTGCCAATGCAGTTTTGCCGGTAGCGCAAAAAGGACTTTTGCTTGTTAAAATTGTATCAGGCAATAACAGCAAAACGATAAAAGTAAACAACTAAAAAAACAAAAAAAGAGAACGAGTAGCGAGAAAGTCTTTGCTTGCTCGTTCTCTTAAATTTTAAAAAAAACTTAATATTCATTTTAAAAAAATTACAATTATGAGAAAAATTACTTTATTTAAAAAAATACTTTTGGCAGCGGTAGTGCTGTTCGGAAGTGTTGTCACGGGCTATGGACAAGAATCCATTTATTCCGGAAATTTCCTGTCAGCCGGTACTAAAGCCTACACCGTAAATTGGGAATTTACATTAGGTGCCGGGGCTTGGACGGCAAGTATAGGACAACTCAATAGCAGTGTTTTTTACTTGGGAACAAATGGCAGTAATACTGTCAGCGGACAATTGCAAGGTACTCCGAACAGTGCAGGCAAATGGAATAATGTTATCGGAACTTGGTTAGCAAATGACGACAGAGCAGTAACAGCAACCACACAAGCCTACGCTTTGAATGGTAATTTCGCTGCTCCACTAAGCAATGCAGGCGAAATAGTTTTTAATTGGGTAGGCGGTAATACAACATTTGATATGTTTTTAATGGCAGACATCACAGGAAATGGCACATATACGCTTCTTAAAAAAAGCACGAGCGTTGATGCCACCACTTTCGACAAAGCAGGCTCTATGAGTTATACATTTGATGCGGCTGAAACTATATACAACATTTGCCTTGTGATAAGCCCGACTAACCTTACTGCAACAAGCGGCACATTAAGACTGACGACAGTGACAGTAAATTCTTTTGACACAGGAGGACCTTCTACTGATGCCACTTTAAAATCTCTAAAAGTGGGAGAAAATGCCATTGCATTAGTTGCCGGAAAATTTAACTATGATTATGAACTTCCTTATGGAACAACAGTAATGCCGGCAGTAACAGCAGAAGCCAATTCTGCGGCTGCTACAATTGATTGGGAAAATGCTATATATGCCACAATCAGTGGTATTGAAGATGAAACCGGTGATGTAACTACGTTTGATGTCATTGCAGAAGACGAAACAACGACAAATACATATTCTATTACATTTACCATTAGCACAACAGCAGCGCCATCGTTTCTTGCCGTTTGGAATTTTAATGGTATTGCCAATACTAATACTGCAGGTGGAGGATCAACTTTTGCTGCAACTACATTTGCTGCTAATTTAGTTTCCGCTAAAAATGAAATTACTCGCGGAACAGATGCTGCGTGGAGTACAGGAACAAATAGTTTTAGAACAGTTGGATTTAAAAACGATGGAATTTCTACTTCAAACAATGATTATTTCCAAGTAACACTTGAGCCTCAAGCCGGTTATAAACTATCACTTTCAACCATTGATGCTGCTTTTACCGGAACTCAAACTTTTGTAGATGGATCGGGTGTAACAGCCGGAACAGGACCCGGTGTTTCTAACCAATTTGCATATAGTTTAAATGGAACTGAATTTACATTAATCGGTTCACCCCAAATACTAACGGGAATAACCAATGCAAGCACTCCACTAATTTTAGCACAGATAGATTTAACAGGTATTGCTGCTTTACAAAATGTTACAGGAAAAACGATTACATTAAGATGTTATGCCAGCGGACAAACTGCTACAGGCGGTTGGGGATTTCACTCTCCCAATGCAGCCACAAATGGTTTAGCCATTGGAGGCTTTATTGAAACAGGTACTGTTGGAATTGATAATGTTAAAGACACAAACATCGTTTCCGTTGTTTATTTCAACTTGCAAGGAATTAAAGTAGAAAAACCAACAACAGGTTTTTACATAGAACAAGTAACTTATGATAATGGCGTTGTAAAAAACAACAAAGTTGTCAAGTAAATAATAACGTTTGTATATAATAATAAACCTTTGTCGTAACATTACGACAAAGGTTTATCCATAAAATAAAATCATTGGTCAATAAAAAAAATGAAAAAGGTAATATTATCAATCATTTTCTTGTTTTTTGTCTTTCAGGTATGTATTTTCGGACAAATTCCACAAGGATATTACAATTCAATAGACGGAAAGCAAGAACGTGAATTAAAAACTGCATTGCACAAAATATTGAAAAACCACACGCAGTTGTCGTACAACGACCTTTGGTGGTATTTCCGTACAACCGATGTAAGACCGGGTACTTCCGAAGTATGGGATATGTATTCCAATACCGTCAGGTACTATGTTCCGGCTACGAATAGCGGTTACTCTGTTTCCGGTATGAACAAGGAACATTCCTTGCCCAGAAGTTGGTGGAACAACGATAATTTACCCGCCTATTCCGACCTGCATCATTTGTATCCGTCTGATGCAGATGCAAATTCCCATAAATCTAACTACATATTGGGTAAGGTCAATTCTCCCTCTTGGACTAATAATGTTACAAGAATAGGTAAAAATGCTTATGCTTATTCCGGAGCGCCCACCGTAACTGCTTTCGAACCGGCAAACGAATACAAGGGCGATTTTGCACGCGCTTATATGTATATGGTTACCTGCTACGAAGATTTTGCCCCGCTTTGGCGAAGCGATGCACTGCAAATGTTTGATAACGTAACATATCCCGTTTTCAAGCCTTGGGCAAAACAAATGCTCTTGGAATGGCACCGCAACGACCCCGTAAGCCCAAAAGAACGAAACCGTAACGAAGAAGTATTTCATTATCAAAACAACCGTAATCCGTTTGTTGATTTTCCGCAATTGGCAGAATATATTTGGGGCGACTCCGTAAATTACACTTTTAATCTTTCCGGAGAAGTTGTTGCCAAAAGTCCGGTATTGGTTACGCCTGTCAATCTCACCGACTTATTTTTCGGGGAAATACAAAAAAATTCGGAAGTATCTCGGAGCATTACCCTAAAAGGATATTATATGACAGAAAATGTTTCTGTTAAAATTTGGAGCAAGAACAGTGATTTTTTCAGTCTAAGTTCCATTTCTGCTCCGGCAAGCGCTGTCAATTCGGAAGCAGGTTATGAAATCGAAATTTTTTATAATCCAACAGAATATGGCGAACACACCACAAGTTTGGTCATTCAAGACGGCGGTATGGATGGAACTGTTTGTGTCTATTTGAAAGGCATTTGCAGTGCAAACCCTTCCGCAGTTATTCCGCCCGAAGCGCAATCGCCCGATGTATATGTTCAAAATAATGTTATAACTTTCAGGACTTATGCGCCCAACGATAGTGTTTATATTTATAATTCCCTCGGAAAAATAATGCATTCGGAAACCGGAACAGGCAAATGGCAGGAATTTAGATGCCCCCAGTCCGGTATGTATATTATTCAACTTAATGGAAAAACTCGGAAAATTTTGGTAAAAGAGTAATGAGACATAAGATACAAGATACAAGATACAAGATACAAGATACAAGACATAAGACACAAAAATAATTTGTATCAAATATGTTTTACCCATACAAATCAAATACTATGAACAAACACATCACATCAGCATTATTATTCCTCTGCGTCAATTTTTGCCTGTCTGCGCAGGTTATTATTGAGGAAAATTTCGATAATCCGAACACAAAGTTAAACATCGTCGGTCGCGGCGACGTGCGCATCGAAAACGGCGTACTGAAAACAAAAGACGCTTACGCCGTTTTTGGCGACAGCACGCTCAGAAATTACCGCGCCACATTTCGCGCCCGCGTACCCGAAAATGCCGAACAAGTGCAAATTTGGGCAGGTTTCCGCCATCACAATCGCTTCGACCGCTACGTGCTCGGACTGAAAGGCGGTTTGCAAAATAATATCGAACTTTTCCGTATGGGGTATATGGGGGCTGATGAGTTGTTGGCGATTGAAGAATATCCATTTCCTGAAAAAAATCCATTTGAAAAAGGTCAATGGAATTATTTTCACATAGAAGTTTTTGATGATAAAATAAGTGTTTGTATCAATCTCCTTACTTTTATATTATTTAATTATTCAGATAAAAACTCTGAATTTGCGCCAAGTGGTGGTGTTACACTTGGTGGAGGTTGGATTGAAGCAGAATTTGATGATTTAAAAATAGAAAAAATCAATAATATTAGTAAATGGTGGGATGTGGGTGGTTGTTTAATCATTCAAGAAGGAGATAAACGCGAACAACAAGTCAATGCTTATCGACCTAAAAAGATAAATAATTTGCCTAATGGGAGAACTGAAATTTCTCTGAATGGTGATTGGTTATTTCTGCCAAATCCTAAATTAGATGCTGCATCTTTATTGTTGCCTGATACCATTGAAAATATAGTGATTGATTATTATAAATTGAAACAAGGAACTTATAATTATGAATCCTTTGATGAAAATTATGAACCAATTTATAAAAATACTACTGATTTTCACATTATGCCCGTTCCCAATTTTTGGAATCCCTCCCGAATATGGCTGCACGGAGAAACAATGAACAACGGCAAATTCCCCAAAGGCGTTTCAGACAAATACTATTGGCAGGAAAGCGCACGTTGCGAAGCCTACACATTTGATTATCGCAACACAAATTCCGCCCTTTACCGCCAAATTGTAGAACTGCCCAAAGGCATAGAAAACAAGGTTACGGAATTGGTTTTTGATGCTGTCAGCAAAATGGCAGACGTTTATGTGAATGGCGCGAAAGTCGCTTCGCACATCGGAATGTTCGGCGAAATCCGCGTTGATGTGTCCAAACATTTACGTGCAGGCAAAAATACGATTGATGTATTGGTTACGCGCCTCAAAAACACCAATGAAGCCGCTAACACGAAACCCGAAATGTACCAAATTGCCCGCATCGGCGAAGGCTCAAACAGCAGCGATAGCCCCCCCGCCCCCCAAAGGGGGGAGATTG
>JGI24696J40584_12961270_pt1 | contig 12872 bp, 10 predicted proteins | sample TergutCo191P4_FD_40584 | JGI IMG/M metagenome (IMG submission 40584)
GTAGTTGAATGTTCTTTACCATCTGCAATATGTTGCATAAAAGGTAACATTAGTGTTTGAAAATCTGGTATCATATACTTATCTTGTTTTTTTTGTTAATATTTTTATCAAAAATAGGGGGGCAATAAATTATTTTTTTTTAATTTTTAATACCCAATAATCTAATTTCACGCCTCTATTTCGCCACCTGTATCGTATAACTCCTATTCCCCGCCACCGTAAGTTTTGTGTCTCTAATCCACGGGTTTAGTTCTCTTAGCTGGCGATATAGAATCTTGTTTTCTTTACAATAGATTCTTAAATCATCAATGGTTTCAGTGATGGCAATCTCTTTGCACGCAATGGGTTTGTAAAATTCTGTGGCGGGCATCTGGATGTTGTACAACTCCTGGTTTTCAAAGATGAGTTTATAGGTTATGCAGCGACTCAGGTAGCGCGAGGTTTCCTGATTCAGATAGAGATCCCAATAATTATCAATCTCTTGTTCTTTCATGTTTTTAGAAAGTCCGCCCTCTCCCATATTGTATGCGGCGGCTGCCAACGCCCAACTTCCGAACTGATTTTTGAGTTTCTTTAAATGAATGCAGGCTGCGCGCGTTGATTTTTCCAAATGGTAGCGCTCATCTATTTGATTGTTAATTTCTAATCCATAATTCTTCGCGGTACTTTCCATAAATTGCCAAAAACCTGTGGCTTTTGAGGGAGAAACCACATTTTCTAAATTACTTTCGGTAACACACAAGTATTTCAGGTCGGTGGGGATATTCTCTTCCTCAAGGATTTTCTCAATAACCGGAAAATAACGGGTGGAGCGCTTCAGCGTGAGCAATGTGCGGGAATGCTGATACAAATGGATGATGAGTTCCCGTTCCAAACCCTCTTTTACCCAATAGAACTGCGTGGGCACGGACTCCCCGCAAAACTCAATCTGTTGGGGTAGGGGAGGGGGCGCAAGCGGACACAACGGATTATCGGGCACAACCGGCGTTGGTTCGTCCGGTAGAGACGCATAATTATGCGTCTCTACGGTGTGATTGCCGTTTTGGGTATTATTGCAAACCGCATAAATCCCAAACCCACAAACGATTAATCCAAAAATAATGGCGATAGTTTTTCTTATCATAGTTTAAAATAGTGATTAGTGATTAATGATTAGTGATTAATGATTAGTGATTAATGGTTTAAAATTCAAAGTTCAAAGTTCAAAGTTCAAAGTTCAAATGTTCGTTATTCCACCCCCTTAATCCCCCGCCAGCGGGGGAGATTGTTCATTCTCATATCTCATATCTCAAATCTCATATCTTCCCATATCCTCCCACGTATCCTCATCATGCAAGTAGCCTTGAATGAGGTAATCTTTCGCTAAATTGAGGTATAGGGGTGTAAACGAAATTTTTTCATTTTTAGGTATAAGATCCAATATTTTATTATCCACTAAATGAATGCCACTAAATGCCAATGGAACAGTGTTTTCTGCTTCGTAACAAACTTTTCTTTCGTTTGTTTTTAGATTCTCCCAACCACACAATCTCAATTCCGGCTCTTCAAACAAAAAATAACGAGAACTTTCGCGATGCCGAACGCAAAGAGTAGCTAAAGGAGATTTGAGATTTGAGATTTGAGATTTGAGATTTTGGATTTGAGATTTGAGATTTGAGATTTGAGAAATTTCTGCTTTCTGCTTTCTGCTTTCTGCTTTCAAAACAAACTTTCTTAAATCAATACTCGAAATCACATCTACGTTGTATAGTAAGATTTGGGTGGTGTTTGTAAAGTATTGTTCGGCGAATTTGAGTCCACCGGCAGTTTCTAACAGTTGCGCTCTTTCATCAGAAATCTCTATATCAGCATTATAATGATGTTGGTTGATGTATTCTATAATTTGTTCTCCAAAATGATGTACATTGATGACGATATGTTGGATGCCGGCTTCCAAAATCTTTGTGATCGCGTGTTCCAGCAACGGTTTCCCCTGATATTCCACGAGCGCTTTCGGCTTGTTTGCCGTGAGCGGATAGAGGCGGGTGCCCAAGCCGGCAGCAAAAATCATGGCGGAGGTTTTCATAGAGAATTAAGAATTAAGAATTAAACTTTAAACTCATTAAACGCTAACCACTAATACAATGTAATAACTTTTCTTTCCCCGCTGCACTAAAATATATTTTCCGTTGAGCACAGTTGCCGGTGTAACTACAAAAGTATCAGCAATCTTTTCTTTGTTGATAGAGATTCCGTTTTCTTTTAATGTTCTGCGCGCTTCGCCTTTAGAAGGGAATATTTGTGTGTAGTCGGTCAGGAAATCTACAATGTTAATTCCTTGTTCAACAATTGTTTTGTCTATTTCAACTTGTGGAACGCCCTCAAAAACGGAGAGGAAAGTTTTTTCGGGCAGCGCGGCTAACGATGCTGCCGTGCCTTTGCCGAACAGTATTTCAGAAGCAGCCACCGCAGCGTTATACTCTGCTTCGGAATGCACGCGGCAAGTTACATCCTGTGCCAGCGCTTTTTGCAGAATCCTCAAATGCGGCTCAGCATCGTGGCTTCTTTCCATCTCCACGATCTCTTTTTCGCTTAGTAGCGTAAAGATGCGGATATATTTTTTCGTGTCCTCATCAGAGCAGTTGAGCCAAAACTGATAAAACTGGTAGGGGGAAGTCTTTTCGGGGTCGAGCCAAATATTTCCCTGTTCGGTTTTGCCAAACTTGCCGCCGTCGGCTTTTGTAATGAGCGGGCAAGTGAGCGCGAACGCTTCGCCGGCGGCTTTCCTGCGAATCAGTTCCGTGCCGGTGGTAATGTTGCCCCATTGGTCGCTGCCGCCCATCTGCAATTTACATCCATACGTTTGATACAGAAATAGATAGTCGTAACCTTGCACTAATTGGTAGGTAAATTCCGTAAACGACATCCCCTCTCCTTCGCCGGAGAGGCGTTTTTTTACGGAGTCCTTTGCCATCATGTAGTTTACGGTAAGGTGTTTCCCAATATCGCGAATAAAATCGAGAAACGAAAACCGGGACATCCAGTCGTAGTTATTTACCAACATGGCTGCGTTGGGCAGGTTGTCCTCAAAATCTAAAAACTTGGCAAGTTGTTTTTTAATTCCCTCTTGGTTTTTCCGTAAAGTTTCCAGGTCTAACAGATTCCGTTCTTGTGATTTTCCGGAGGGGTCGCCAATCATTCCGGTAGCCCCGCCCAAGAGCGCAATCGGTTTGTGTCCGCATAGTTGGAAGTGCTTCAGCATCATAACACTTACCAAGTGTCCAATGTGCAGGGAGTCGGCGGTGGGGTCAATACCTACGTATGCCAAAGTGCTCTCTTTTTGCAACTGCTCTTCCGTTCCGGGCATGAGATCGTGCAACATGCCGCGCCATTTCAATTCTTCTACAAAGTTCATTATTGTTTATTTTTAAGTTTTAATTTTTCCGCTTCCATTTTTTCATATTCTTCTAAAAACTTAGGAATCATACTCTTCGTAATATTTTTATTTAAGATAATAGTTTTATCTTGATTGATAATATAGAACTGTGGGTTGGAGGCAATATGGTACTCTTTTTTCCAATCCATATTTCCTTTATTTCCCCCCACATTAATCCATGTAAAACCGTGTTTTATAATATATTTCTTCCACCCTTCAATATCCTCTGTTTGATTTACTGCATACACATCAAAATTTAGTTTTCCGATGAGCGCTAAAGAGTCGTACACTATTTTCATCTCTTTAGATTCTTTTAAACAATGGGAGCAGGTGTGGTCAAAAAACCACAGAATCCGGTATTTTTTCGGCATATTATAAGAAGAAATCCATTGGAAATAGTTGTCACTTTGGGCAGTGTCGGGAATCACCATCTCCATACTTTTTTTACCAATCATCATCGGTTCAAGGTCATCAATTCTCATCTTATATCTTTTCAATAAATCTTCATCCATCCATGTACATTTTCCGGCAAGTTGGTTGTTTTTAACAATATGCACAAAAATGCCGTCATGTCCTATCATATTGCTGGTTTCAAACTCTCTGGAAAGATATTCTAATAAAAAACGATACATTAAACTATCCGGCGCTGTTTTCTGCAACATTAAATCTACATATCTATTAATGGTATCTGTCTCTTGATACCACAGAACTTTTTTTAAATAGTTATTCAATTTAGGCTCGTAGGAGGGTAAAAAAAGAAATCGTTTATCGGTTAAATCAAAATTATCCCAATAATGAGTTCTATAATAAACCAATTGAAATAAAGAATCTATGGACCCGTCGGGATGAACGGGCGGGGCGGGGATTTCAATATCTCTGTATGATTTTTGAAGTTTGGAGAACAGGAAGGTTGGATTTGCATCAATGAGTTCAGTAATAAACTGTTTCATATCAGCATCAAGACCGGCTATTTTTTCCTTGTAGTATTCTGCGCTATCTTTGATATTCTTACTTTCAAACTCTTTTCTTTTATCGGTCCATTGCGCCATAATTTTTTGTGCGTCGCTTGATTTTTGTTGGAAGCGCAGCATTTCGGCATTTTCGGGCGAGTTGATTACAGAAAAATGATGCACATTTCCGGTAGTATCCAAATTGAATGTAAACTTTTGGCTTTCATCCATAATGAAATTCAATAGAGGCTTTTTACTACCTGAAACCAACATATACAATCCGTTGTCATAGGGGGTGTCGCCCTCAAAAACGAAAACGCCTTTGCCGTTGTTTTGTGCGGAATCTTTCAGCAACAACTTGTCTCTGTAGTGAATAATCAGCAATACTTTCTCATCTTGATAATCTTTAATGTTGAATACTATTTTGCGTTCCGGTTCTTTGGGTTTTCCTTTTTGGGCAAAAAGAGGTTGAAAGCAGAAGGCAGAAAGCAGAAGGCAAAAAAGGGCGAAAGGGCGAAGGGGCGAAGGGGCGAAAGGGCGAATGTTTTTCATAATCAAAATTGATATAAAGTGGGGCAAAAATATTATTTTTTGATAACAGATGAAATAGAGGCGAAACATAGACGAGGTATAGACGAGGTATAGAGCAGGTATAGAGAAAGTATAGAGAAAGTATAATGATTTTTCCTCGTTGTTATATTCGCGAAATACCTCCAATAAGTTCTTTGTCTCGCACAAAAAAAAATGATTATTTCTTAAAAAAAAACACTTATACCCCCCAAAAGGGGGTATTTGTTTTTAAAACCAATACTATTTTTGCCGTGAAATATTTGCAATTTTTATTTTTTAAACCGACGTGTCGATGGGATATAACCGACGTAAATTAATATGAAAAAAACAAAAACTATTCAAACGCTCTGTTTATTAGCGGTGGTGGCGGTGGCGATCATCTTCACATCCTGCAAAAAGAGCAACGAAAAACAGATTCTTACTTTTGGCTTTAAAGAGGCGCCGGAAGTTATAGGAATCATTGACGAAGATTCTAAAACCGTGGCGGTATATCTGCCGGAAGCGATCACCTCGCTCACGCCCGAGATTACCCTCTCCAAGAAAGCCAAGGTAGATCCTCCCTCCGGAACGACGCTAAACTTTGCTGAGGCGGTAGTTCTCACGGTAACGGCGCAAGATGGAACTACCGCATCCTATACGGTTCGGGTTGCCGTGGGACCTATTGAACTCGTTTCGCCCATTATGGTGAACACCACCCTTAAAAAAACCGGCTTGCCCGTGGACTATTACTATGCCGGAGACTACAACAACCCGCTAAAAGTAATCGGCAATGCTACCCTCACCATTGAACCCGGAGTAACCATTCAGTTTACAGATAAATTCATAGGAACAAACGGGAGTACTTATGGATGCGGAATGCTTCATATTGAAGAGGGGGCAACCATTAAAGCCATTGGAGAGGTGAACCAGAGAATTCAATTTATAGGTTGTGAAAATGTTAAAATGAGTTGGGGAGGTATAGTCATTAGATCAAGTTCAGACAACCAATTTGCCTATTGCGATTTCCTTAATATGGGAAATACAATATACTACTCAAGTAGTTACACCCTTAGCAGGAGTATATCCGGAGGGATGTGTCTTATTGATGCCAAAGTAGGAATTTCTCATTGTAAATTCACAAAAGGGTATCAGTATGGATTGAGTGCTTGGAATGAGAAAACACTCTTTTCTCAATTTACAACTTTCGACCACAATGTTATTGAAGGTTACATTATTCCTGTTTATATAGAGTCTAAATCATCGCTTTCCATGTTAGAGAAATTTGATATGACCTCCGACTTCACAGATAATAGTACAAAAAATATTGAAGTAGTACCTTTTCTTACCAAAGATGTTACCCTCAATGCAACCACAGTTCCCTATTACTTCACGGCGCCCATTAGCGCTATAAACAATACTTTAACCATTAATGAGGGGGTTACTATTTATATGAAAGATAATATTGATTTTAATGGAAGTGGAACTAATTCCGGACGTTTGATCATTAACGGTAGCGAAACAAAACCAGTGAAAATTGAAGGAGCATCCCACAATGGTTGGGGTAGTATTCTTTTTAACGGACTGCAAGGAAGTGTGATCAACCATTGTATGTTGACAGATGGAGGAAAGGAGAGGGGGTATCCTACTATTAAAAATGGTTTCTTGAAAATCTATGCAGGCGCCGACCTAAAACTAAGTAATGTTTCCATAACTACGAGAACAGGTTACGCAATAGAATTTATGGATTGCGACTATAAACTGACCTATAGTGGCGTGAATTTAAGCGGAGGTATTGGCAATGTTTTGGATTGTCAAGGCAAAGTGCAACAGACGATCCCTTAAAATTATTGATAAAAGAATAGAATGTTTAATTATAAAAAAAAAAAATATTATGGCAAATTTAGAAATAATTGGAACCACCGACAACTTGATAGTAAACGGTGACGCTGAGATGTCGGCAAGCAATGCCCCCTGTTACGGGTGGCATAAGTTAAACGGTAATTGCGAGTGGGGCGCTTTTACCGAAATTAAATCGAATGGTAAAACGATAAAAAAGCACAGTGGCAGTTACTTTTTCGCCCCTGCGGATAAAAACGAGGATATGATGAAAAATATGATCCTCATGATGACGGGGGCTCCTGTATTTGTTACCAACGTACCTAAACCCGGCACTTTTGAAAAAAACCCTCCGCGGCTGATTCCTCCCGGATACACCCCGGGCAGTATGCCTGTTGGACATAAACCACCCACAGGAACTTCCATTTGGGGAATGGCTAAAGTACCCGGGTATCCGAAAATGCAGGATTTTCCGGGCGCCAACGTGCCCATGAAACCGCCTTCCGGCATTAGCGGCATTAGCGGCATAGCAGGAATTGCTTCCATGCTAAAAGATTCGAAGGGACAATTAGTAAGTTTTATGGAGGGGTTACCCTTCATCCCGGGCGTAATGACCCTTGCCCAATTTATTTATTGGGCAGTCAATACCGGAAAGGGAGAAACCACCTTGGTTCAGGAGATTGATGTCAGTTTGTGGAAAAATTTCATTGATGCAGGCGTGCAAACCTTCGATTTTGAAGGTTACTATTCCTCCAACGATGAAGGACCAAATGGGCACAAAGCGCAAATCGCTATCGCCATGTGTAAAGATCCGATAAATGTGGAGGATAGTACCATTATTTCAGAGCGCTTTAAAAGTGGAGGAAAAGATTTTGGAAAATTAGCAGAAGGTTCTTCCGGGTATATTTATTCAGATGAAAAATATTTATGTAATTGGAATAATCCGTGCAAGTGGACCAATTACCCCATTCCCAAAGGAACAAGAAAAATTTATGTTTTTTTGAGAGCATGGAGAAGTTTTAACCTGTCAAATACCTATTATGCAGGATATTTCGACGATATAAAACTTACCATGCCGGTATTTAAAATCCCTGTAACCAACAAGGCAGTAAATTTAGGTGCAACAACTCCAATCACGCCCACCATCGGGTTCAATTTCTCCGATATTACCTACGAATCTCTGAATAAAAGTGTTGCTACCGTAAATAATGGGGTGATCACGGGGGTAAAAGCAGGCACAGCCACCATAAAAGTGACAGACCCCATCTTCCAGGATGCTCCCAACGAAATTACGGTTACGGTAGTCGTTCCCGATTCTGCACCGGTTATTGCCTCGCATCCTGCTTCGGTGGCTATTTCCTCCATCAACCAATATCCCACTTTTGAAGTAGTGGCAGCGGCAAAACCTAACCCCTCCTATCAGTGGCAGGTCTCTTCCAATAATGGCGCCTCTTGGGGCGATATTGAAGATACCTCCCCCTATAGCGGCGTTAAAAGCAATGTTTTGGGTATCAGTAACCCTCAGAACAATATGAATGGCAAAATGTTCCAGTGTTTGGTAACCAATAGTTACGGAACGGTTAAGAGTAATGTTGCCACCTTGAGCGTAGCGATTCCCGCTGCACCTGCAATTACGAATCAACCTTCCAATGTTACTGTAAATATTAGTACGGGGCAAACCGCCACATTTTCCATAGGTGTTACCGGCACTTTGCTTAGTTATCAGTGGCAGGTGTCAAACAATGGCAAAACCTGGACAGATGTGGGCAACAGTTCTGCAAGAAACGCAGAGTTAACACTGTCGAATATTACCAAAGATTGGAACGGGTTCATGTATCGCTGTGGCGTAAGAAACCCGGGCGGAAGTGTTACAAGCAACGTAGGCACCCTCAACGTAGTCTATCCGCAAACGGAACAGGTAGCAGAATCGGGCGGTTTTGCAAAAATAATTGAAGCCATTTTGGATTTCCTAAAATCATTATTTCAAAAAAAATAATTCACAAAATTAACCATTAGAAGTTGCGCCCGACACGTATTAGGGATATTATTATGGCTGAAAAGAAAAAAAGACCCTTCCTAATTTCATTTATCTGTATTTTAGGATTTATTGCATTTATCTTACTATTTGTATTACTATTTTTGGACAAATCATACCATATATTAAAATTTCCTACTGAAACATGGCTTCAGGTTTTCTCAGGAGTTACAATCATTCTTAATCTGTTTTGTTTTGCAGGTCTGTGGAAAATGAAAAAATGGGCTGCCATTACTTTGGCAAGTTGGTTTGTTGTGGCTAATACCGTCAATTTGATAACAGGAACCTGGGTGCTTTCAACTTTTGTAATCTGTGCATTACTTGATTGCATTCCTTTACTATACATAAAGAGGATGGATTGATAGTACGAGTGTACCTTAACATGGGTGATGTTTTTTTAAAAACTTTATATAGTTTTGCAGCCTAAAAATGTTGCCCTTGATTTCTAAAAATCTTATTTCACAAATCCGACTGCTGCATCACAAAAAACATCGTGATGAACAGCAGTTTTTTATGGTGGAAGGAGTGAAATCGTGTATGGAAACATTGCAATCGGATTTTGAAGTTGTACACACTTTTGCGACGAGTTGTTTCGCTGTTGATGAGGTCAATATTTCTGATATTCAGTTAATTTCAGAAAAAGAGATGGAGCGTATCAGTTGCCTCACTACCGCGCCTGAGATTTTGTGTATTGTAAAAAAAACGCAGTACAACCTCAACGACCTCGATAACGAAAAGCCTCTGTTAGCGCTGGATGCCATCAGAGATCCGGGCAATTTGGGCACTATCATCCGCACGGCGGATTGGTTCGGCTTCACCCAAATCCTCTGCTCCGAAGATTGTGTTGAGTTTACCAATCCCAAAGTGATTCAAGCCACCATGGGTTCGTTTACAAGAATAAAGATGGTTTATGCAAATCTTCTCGAATATTTGAAAACACAGAATAACAGAGTGATTTACGGCTTAGATATGAACGGTGCGCCCATTCAAAAACAAACATATAAACACAATGATATCATTATTGTTGGAAGCGAAAGTCATGGTATTTCGGAAAAAGTCGCGGAGTATATCAGCACAAAGATTGAGATTCCGATCTTTCCGCACGCAGGCGCTGCGCCCGAATCGTTGAATGCAGCGATGGCGGCAGGAATATTTATGTATGAAAGCAGAAGGCAGAGATTAGATTACCTATTATGAAAAAATTTCTTCGTATTTTTCTTGTTATTGTTTTTTTCTCCGTTTTGGGTTGTAGTGGGTATAAACATTCTACGATCCCTAATGTTTGGGTGAATTTTTGGGTATATCCTAATGATGTTGCTTATCTTGACTTGAACTATTATGGAGGGCACATGTATTTTACCGGCGGAGTAAACGGAGTTGTGGTATATAGATTAGCGGAATGGGATTTTCTTGCATACGACAGGGCATGCCCCTACGACTGGGACGACGAAGATGAGCCGCGCGTTGGAGTAGAACCCGACGGTATTACTTTAAGGTGCGAGAAGTGCGGTTCGCTGTTTAATATATTAGATGGAGGCGTTATCTCCGGACCGTCTAAATATCCTTTAAAATTTTATCAAACCAAATATGATGGTATGCGATTACGAGTACACAGTTAATTGAGAATTAAGAATTAAGAATTAAGAATTAAGAGAATTAACAAATAATCACTAATCACTAATCACTAATCATTAATCATTAATCACAAAATATGACCCCACTCAACTTAAAAGACACCCGCTCCGGGTTTGGAGAAGCCCTGCTTCAAATAGGAAAAGAAAACCCCAACGTAATGGCGTTGTGCGCCGATTTAACAGGCAGTTTAAAGATGGATGCTTTCAAGAAAGAGTTTCCTGAACGTTTTATTCAAACCGGCATCGCCGAAGCCAATATGATTGGGATTTCAGCAGGCTTGGCGCTAAGCGGCAAGACTCCTTTCTGCGGCTCATTTGCTGCTTTTGTTACCGGTAGAGTTTACGACCAAATCCGCATGGTGGTCGCCTATTCTAATCTCAATGTGAAGATTATCGCCTCGCACGCCGGCATCACGGTGGGGGAAGACGGCGCTACTCACCAAATTATGGAAGATATCGGACTGATGAAGATGTTGCCCAACATGACCGTCATCAATACGTGTGATTTTAACCAGACTAAAGCGGCAACGCTGGCAATTGCCCAATATCAAGGACCGGTTTACTTGCGCTTCGGGCGCCCTGTAGTCCCTAACTTTACCCCTGAAAACCAACAATTTGAAATAGGAAAAGCCAACATCTTAAAAACAGGCAAGCATGTAACTATCATCGCAACCGGACATTTGGTTTGGGAATCCTTAGTGGCGGCAGAACAACTCCAAGAGAGAGGAATTGACGCAGAAGTGATCAACATTCACACCATAAAGCCTTTAGATGAAACTGCTATTTTGAAAAGCGTAGAAAAAACCAAATGTGTGGTAACCGCCGAAGAACATCTCAGAAACGGTGGTCTGGGGGACTCCATCGCCCAACTTTTAGCAAGAAAGTGTCCCACACCCACTGAAATGGTTGCCGTGAACGACTGCTTCGGCGAATCGGGCATCCCCGAACAACTAATGCAAAAGTACGGTTTAGACGCTAAAAACGTTGTGCTTGCTGCCGAAAATGCGCTAAATCGCAAAGTTTAATGTTCAAAGTTAAACTTCTATAAGTGTATAGGTGTAAATGTTAATAGGAGTAATTCTGAATTTTAATTCGTAACCTAACAACGCTTAGCGCTTCGGTGGCGCCGGTACTTTTGGCGCTACCTCTTTCACCTTGCCGCGCAAGGGAGTGTCGGTGGTTATACCCTCTTTAATTTCAACATAAAAACCATCTGAAAGTCCAACGGTTACGTGGGTTTTGATATATTTTTCCTTGCTTTCTTTTTGTGGGTTTTCAACATATACAAAGGCTGAGTCGGAGGCAAACTCCAGGGCATATTCGGGAACTGCCAAAACCTCTTCTGCTTTTTCTGTAACAATCTCGCCGTTTGCGCTATAGCCCGAGCGGATGAAAGCGTCGTTGGCATTACGTTTTACCGCCGCTTTCACTTGAAACAACGTGGCGCCGTTTTCCAGCGCACCTTTTGGGGAAATATACTCCAACTGGGCTTCAAAATCGCCGTCCTGAATGGCGCCGATGATTAATTTTACATGGTTTCCAACTCCAATTCTGCCCACTTCGGTTTCGTCTACTTTTCCTACAAAAATCAGGTCGTTCATATTGGCAACTGTGGCGATGGTGGTGCCATCGTTAAATGTATTGGCTTGAATTACAGAGTTTCCCACTTTTATGGGGACATCTAAAATCATTCCGGAAATGGTGGATTTTACTAAAGTATTGCTGTATTGCGCCGTGCTTTTTGAGATCCCTTCTTTGATAATTTGGATATTTTCCTGTGCATTATTAAATTCTTCCTGTGCGTTGCGCAATGCGGTTTGCGCCTGTTCGTATACTTCTTTGGTGGATACGCCTGATTTGTAGAGTTTTTCGGTTCGGTCGAAATTGTTTTTTGCCTGTTCCAAATTTATTTCTGCTGTTTTTAACCGCGATTCTGCGCCATTTAACTGCGCAATGTCGGGAATCACTTTCACTTTGGCAATCACATCGCCGGATTTGATCAGTTGCCCGGCTTCTTTGTACAACTCTACTACAATTCCGGATATTTGCGGTTTGATCGCTACTTCGTTTCTCGGTTCCACCGTTCCGGTGATAATAGTTTTTTTCTCAATGGTTTTAATTTCTGGCATAACAGTTTCATATTGAATTTCTTTAGTGCGAGATTTATTCCATAAAAAAACAAAAGTGCCAATTAAAATGACACCGAAAAATATGAATAATAAGATTTTTAAGATTTTTTTCATAGCAAAAATTTAAGGAGTGCAATAATAGCAAAAAATCTTATTTTTGCCCACCATTTTAAGTAAATAATTTCTATGCAAAAACCTATCATTACCCCCGAGCAAGCCGTTTCAAAAGTTAAAAGCGGAATGACCTTAATGATTGGTGGTTTTTTATCCACCGGATCTCCTAACAAAATTTTAAAACTATTGGCAGAAAGTGCGGTGAGCGAT
>JGI24696J40584_12961267_pt1 | contig 12814 bp, 10 predicted proteins | sample TergutCo191P4_FD_40584 | JGI IMG/M metagenome (IMG submission 40584)
GAGAGAATTATATGCTTTAACTAAAATTGCCAAAAAATACAACTATATTATCACTCAAAATCAAACTATTACGTAAATCTGTCATAGGTACCGGAGGGAGAGGCATATTATCACATAAATACCTTGTGTTACTGAATATTGCGGGATTGTTTGGTTGAGCGTGCGCGGGCTAAAGCAAAAGAATTGCGGCAAATATCGGGTGGGGCATATTGTAATTTTTTCTGTACAATATGCTTGCGGGGGATTTGCCGTAATCTTTTTGCGTGCGGTTAGAAATGCGGTATGAGCTTGCGAATACGGCATTTCTAACTTGGTAGGCGACGCTTTTATTTCTATTATTTTCTCCAAGCTCCGCCAATGGTAAACGAAAATTGCGGACTAAATTTATTAACTTTTAATCCCGTTTTAAATGGAAGAGGATGATTGATTCCTGCCCCAAATGTAAATCCCCACAAATTAAATGTAATTCCAATTTCCGGATTCAACCCCCAAATAACACTATTCGGGACTTTTTCCCATATCGTTTTTTCTTCTTCTGATTCTACATGAGACCCCCACTTATAATAATAATCATGCAAAGTCAACTGCCTTGATTCTGAATAATATGAACAACCTAATCCGGCATAGAACCATATAGGGTATTGTATTTTTCTCGTAATTCCAAAAGTTAAGAATGCTTTTGAGATTCTATGCAAATTGTTATCTGTTACAGAACTGTAAGATGTGCCATTTTCTACAAGTTTATCTATATCTTTTTTAACTCCATAGAAGAAAATATTTGAACGATACGACATGTAAAATCCTACTTTAGTACTTTTTAATAAACCCCACGAAAAACCAATCAATCCCTTATTTGATAAACTTTCTTCTTTTGAAAAAGAGAAATTTACGTTAGGATGTCCTAAATCAAAATTGTAGGAGAAATACCACCAATCTTCACGATAAATACCCTTGTCATCTTTAATCCCAAAACCCAGCCCAAGCATATAGTTTAATCCTTTATAGTTATAACCTGTTGCTTTGTTTAAAGGAATCGGATATCTGATGCCGAATAATATTGAAGCTCCTGATAAACCAACAATTAAACCGGCTTCCGGACTTATTCTAAAACTGGTATTGGTATTATCAACAATCCTTGCCTTACTTTCAGTATCATCGCTAAGATTGGTTACAGAATACTTTTCTACAAATAAATTTGAACCAATTCCCAAACCCCAATAACAAAAAAGAGGGCGAAATATTTTTGTTGTACCACCCATTGATACAGCTATTGAAGAAACTGATTTAGCAGATTGCCTTGTTAGAGTATAATCACTTTCCGGAAAGTCATCTAAAATGTTTTTCTTGGGATAAAAAGAATTGGATGCCCTGTAAGAAAAATAGATTCCACATTTTTTGTTTTTCAAGGTAAAGAAAGATACTCCTTGAAGAAAATCGCTACCATAACCCGATATGTTATTTGTCTCAAAAATGTAAGAATAATAAATCCTGTCTTGATAGCCAATGTTATATGCTTCTATTTTATTCTTTTTATCGATTTCTTTGATATAGTTATCTGCTTCATTTTTGTAAGTGCAACCAAATTTCGATACTTCATCAAAATAGTTTCTTGCTGTATTTCTATCTTTTCGATAGAGAGAAACGGCTTTCTGAAAATAATCAGGGCATAATATTGCTTTTGCTTCTTCTATATATTTTCCTCGTGGATAGTCTTTTACATACATCTCACAGTCGGCGACTTGTCCGTACCGTTTTATTTTTCCATACAATATTTGTTCTTCCGTCAAGGAAATTTTATTTTTGATGTCAGATGAAGAAGTGTATCCATCAGCTTTTTCATAGTAATTTAATGCCAATTCATAATTTGATGCTTCATATTCTTTGTCTCCACTTTGAGAATACCAAACAACTAATTTTTCTTTCGCTTCATTCATATTAACATTTCTTTCGCTTGGAAATTTCATCTCATAATCCTCCCACATGTTAACGGCTTCTCTTGCTTTTGCTGCGTATTCTCCCGTAGGAAAAGCTGTCAAGTAGTCTTTATATTTTGTTTTCGTTTGAAACCTATTAACGTATCTCCACTCTTCATCATCTTTTTCTCGTTTATCCTTTTCTTCTATTGTTTGTTTTCGTTTAGAATATTCATTCTTTAACGTTTCAGCAAATCGTCTATGTGCTTCTTTCTTTACATTGTCATCGGCTACTTTTAAATATTTATCGTTAAACGCAATTGCCTGTTCATAAAAATACAATTCGTTGTAGTCTCTTGCTTTTGCAAGGGTATAATAAGTTGTAATGAGTTCATAATAAAAATCATAGTCCGGAGTTTCTTCTATTGCTTTTGAACACTTTGTTATTAACTCAAGATAGTTTTCGTAAGTAGGATTGCTTTTTGCCGTAGCTATAGCATTATTTGCTTGATTTACAATATAACTTTGCGCATTACCACTGAAATTGAACAATATTAAAAGCAGTATTGTTATTATCGTTTTATTTTTCGTTGCGATTTTGTTATTGATTATCATATAAAATATTATTTCTAAATCTTACTATAAGTTGTTCTTCCGGATTAAATATTAAAAGACCTTCGCCATCGTATTTTAAAATTCCGCCAAATTCTTCGCTAATCAATTCTATTTGACTGTTTTTAACACGATAAACACTTCTGGTAGTAGAAAAATAAAGTGTTTGATGAACCGTGTCGCCAGCAATTGAAATAATATCGTCTTCCCATGGCAAAGAAAATAATTGAAACAGTTTTTTTGTTTTAATATCAACGCTAAATACTATGTTTTTTGTTGAAAAAATTAATTGAGAAGGACGCTCAAATACCGACAATATTGGAGTAGAAATTTTCACTAATGACTCCATGTTTCCATATTCGGATATTCGATAAATAAAATAATCTTCTTTATCATTTTTCAACATTCTATCGTACACATAGATATTGTCATATTTTGAACTAATATTCATGTTATTATCGGGGATAATCTGAAACTTTATAAATGAATTAACGGAATCAAGTAAATACAAAATATTTCCCGATGCGACAACAAGGATACTGTCAGAGGCTATAGCAAAAGATTCTATATCACTTTCATTATTCCAATTACCCCAAATAGGTACTAATCCTCCAACTCCAAGAATATAAAATTGATTTGCAGAAGATAATATAATAAATCCATCGGATGTGTATTCAATGGAATTGGTAAATTTTGTGTCAATAGATAATTCTTTAAGTATTTCTTTGTCAAGAAAAATATCAGTTGTTATTAATTCAGTATTTTGAGAATATCCGATTAACGAACAATAAATGATTAAAACCATAAAAATATGTTTCATTTTTTTGCGCCGTATTTTATTTATTATTAACACTTCTATTATTTTTTCATTTTTTCTAACGACACATTTGGAGTTACTTCATCTATAACATCAAATGTTAATTTAATTAAAGGGCTTAATCCACAATTACCAGCGGCATTATCTATCATAATAGGCACACCTTGTTTAACAGCTGATTTCCATCCATGTTTTCCAGATTGTGATAAACTATTCGTTTTATCATATTTACTTCCGGCATCAATCATCGCTTTTATTGTTATATCTCCAATTGTATTCCCTGTATTTATTGTTTGTTTTATGGCTGCTGTTGTAGCAGATTTAAGAGTTTGTCTTAGTATGGTGGGATCAGTACATGATTCTTTATGATTTATTGCCTTGGCGCATTCGGCAGCTCCAGCTATAAAAGACGATGTTGCAGTTTTTATTACCATACCAGCAACAGGGGTAGCAAGAGTAGAGGCTGCTACTCCAGCTCCAGTAGAAACCCAAATTTTTGCAATATCAATCCCCATATCTATTAATTCTTCTTTTGCTTTTTCAGATATGAAAGTTAATTCATTTGCTCCATAGCAGTCTTTTACGAATCTATCGTAGTCCGCATTCCATTTTGCCAATTCTTTTATTGACGCATTTTTTACATCCAAATTCCATCTTTCACGAGATATATAATCATAAAAATTTAGTCCACAACCTCTACCCATATCTACCATCATATCATATCCTGATTTTGGAATATAAACATCAGAATTTTTGCTTTGACTATTTGGCGGTGGCGGTACTACAGGAGGTTTGCTTTGAAATGAATAATTTGAATTATTTGTTTGCAGTACAATCTCTTTTCCACCGGCATTTGCAAGGTCATCCTCCCTAAGTTTGGTTTCTGCTTCACGTTGGCGAGCTTCCACTTCCGCTTCCCATTGAGCCATGATTCTATCATATTTTTCTTGCTGTTTTCTTGCTATTGCTGCAGAAATTGCTTGTCCTAATGCTTGCCCCAATTCCTCTCCCAAAGTTTTTCCTGAATTAGAACTGTTACTAGAACTACTAGATGGTTTACTATAACTGCTGTTGTTTGTGCTGTTTTGCTGTCCTGCCATCGGTACGCATAGACATTTGCCTCTATATTTACTATCAACTATGGTAATAATTCCATCCTTATCAGTACTATGATTTACCTTAATATTCTCGTAAGGATAATGTGTAGCACTAATAAGGCTGCCTGCCCAATAAATACACTCTGCCTCGTTAAGATTTTGATTAATTATTTTACCATTTTCTTTCAAATAGTATTTTATCTTACTGCTTGGCAAACCATTGATATAAGAATGATTAAGTGAAGACAATTTAGTGGATACTCCAAATGCAGACAATCTACTATTCAATATTCTTTCCATCTCTGCTATTGTCAATTTCTGTTGTGCCTGCAATAGAAATGGGAAAAATGCTAATAGCAAAATACCTATCACTTGTTTTATAAGTGTTTGTTTCATTTTTAACAGTTTAAATTTCTAAATTTCCGCATAAAATCTGCCTTATTAAAAAGTAATGCTTCCTTAAATTCCTATCTTTCTATTTGTTACTCAAGTGATTTGGAGTACGACACTATCCGCCATTGCTTATAACGTCCTAGCGGCTTGGCGCAGGCGGGGCTTCCACTAACGTTCGGACGGGCGAAAAACTTCCAAATTTGCACAAACTTTCGGGCGAGCCACTGCCCCGCTTGCGCCAAACCGCCCGTTGTATGCTGTAGCATGCCATTCACGTTCTTTTTCTTATTCGAGTATGCTTTCACAAATCCTTTTTTTTGCTGTAAAGTGTACATTAGAAAAAACGTAATAACGGCTAACGCCGTTATTATCAAAATCATACCTTGCGCCGCAGGCTCAGCCAGTTCGACTGTAAGGAGAGGCTTATAATCACATGAATACCATGTGTCCCTAAGCATTGCGGGATTGATTTCCTGAGCGTGCGCGAGCAAAGGCAAGAGAATGACGGCAAATATTAGGTGGGGCATTTTATATTTTTTTTGGTATAAAATGCTCGTGAGGGATTTGCTGACATTTTCTTGCGTGTGGTTTGTAATGTGGTGCGAGTATGCGAGCACGACATTACAAACTTGGCAGGCGACGCTTGAAATAAATATTATCCAACATATATTCAATATTTTTGGTTATTTACATTTATAATAAGTTATATTTTGACTTTCAACCATTTGTATGGTTAGTAGATCAAACATCACATTTTCATCGTCAGTACTGTACACTCCTTTAGTTTTCATTATATCCCTTATTTTTTTTACAAACTGTTCTACTATGCGAACTTTTTCTTGATATGGTTCTTTTTCCAAATATTCGGCTGTCATGCTAAATATTGAACTAGGTTCCCAAACTTTCAAATAAAAATGCTTCCAATTTTTATATAACATACTCCCTTTCAACAAAAACATTTTATTTCTAACTACAGGAAAAAGTCGTATTTGATTTTTTTGTGATAAATCAAGAAGAAAGTCAAGTGTTTCTTGAAGGTCAGTTACGGTTTCGCTAGGGTGATTATGAAACAAAAAGAGTTTATTGAGAATACCAATATTCGAGGATATTTTTAATATTCTACGGACATCATCCATACGAATGTTTTTATTCATATTATCTATCACTTTTTGAGATGCAGATTCTAGTCCCCATTCAATAACCCGACAACCTGCATCAAACCATTTTTTTAATGTATTATAATCAAATTCTGGTTCAAAACGAGCATAAACTAACCATCTAATATTTGTTAAACCTCTACGAATAATTTCATCAGATATGGCAGTTCCAAGAATAGGTTTTAAAGAATCATCTGTTAAATGAAAAAGTATAATTCCATGCTTTTCGTATAAACTTTGCATATCATCAACAACTGCTTTTGCATTGCGTTCCACATAATTAGAATACGTTTTATAGTGAATACAGAAATTACATCCATTTTCTTCTTGCTCACAGCCACATAAATCTTTTGAGCCACTGCAACTAATATTATATTTTGTACAAACTTTGCAATTATGTTTTTTCTCAAGTGCATAATAACAAGCTCTAGATGCATGTACGGGCAATGCTGGAACCAAATATTTATTAAGCTCAAACCCTGTAAAATTAGGTGATACTATTTTGTGAGCCGGTAAGGTATATCTGCTGTCATATGTACTTCTAATGGAAGTGCCGTCTCTATAAACAATATTTTTAATATTCCAAAAGTCCTTTTCCCCCAAAAGAAGTTTGTTAGATAATTCAGTAAAGTTTTCTTCTCCTTCGTACATGAAAACAAAATCAATATCCTTAAAGTATTTGAGATAATTTTCCTTGTATCTAGTTGGGTCTGCTCCTCCGAGAACAATATATCCATTAAAAGAAATATTTTCATAGTGAGCTTTTTTTATTTTTTTTATAAGCATTAAGGTGAAATTTCTTTGTATTTCAAGACATGTAAAACCTACTACGACAGTTCCACTTGATACTATTTCTGACAATAAATTATCAAGTACCAACGCAATTGGATCGTATCCAATAGTGCGAATGAAAATTTTTGAAATAATATTTTCATGCGATGCGTAAAATTCAATAAATAGATGCATCGTTCTATTAAGTTTGAAAACAGATTGAATGCCATCTGAACCATCTTTGTTTGTAATAATTTCATCGTAATTGCGTTTTTGCATCAATACCTTAATCCTTTCAAGATTCTTTAAATCTATGCTTGAAAGATAGTTATATAATTTGGCAAAATATCGTACAATTTCATGATGAGAAGAAAAATTATAGATTAACTCTGGCAGTACGTTATTTTTTATACAACTTAACACTTTGTAAGAAAATAATGCGTCCCTAACAGTAACGTTCAAGTCTCGCTGTTCAACACGAAACTTATTTTTTATACTTCCATAAAGCGAAGGAAGAGATAGACCGGGATAATCTAAATTTCTATTAGGAGCTGAAATAAGAAATATGTCAGTATTAATTTTGTTCATATCAATAACATTTTTAAACAATGTAGTCCCAGTCGTTAACTAATATTTTTGATATATTTTCCTCACTTGTATCGTCCAATATTTTTTTACTTATTTCATCAAATACTCTAAGTTTGGAAGGGATATTTTTTGATAATTTAGCTTTACATTGTTCGCAAGATATTTTTGAATTAGTAAGAATATTATAAAAACAACTATGATTGCTAAAGCAGAAATTTGCTTCCTTTGTGTCAAGCATAGGAAATTTTAAAAAAATGCCTCTATTCAATGCTATTTGGCTAAGAATATTCAATAGTCCACAGATAGAGTCATTTGTGTTTTTTACTAATTGATTATCATTTGTTAATTCTTCTATTATTTTATCTATTAGCAAATGAATACTATCCTTTGAATTTTCAAAAATGATAGGTGATATTTCTAATATAATATAAGTTTTAGAAGATAAATTATTAATATTGGTTTTAATAGCCGTTTGCAATGTTGACATTTTTTCAAAAACTAATCTTAATATTCGATAATCATTGAAAAGTACAAAATAAAAGTTGATATGGACATTGTATTTTACAGCCATATTGAGCTTCGAATGAGCTAACGCAACAAGCGATTCCTGTTGAATATCACTATCAGAAATAATCAGATTAATTGTTATGTATGGTAACAAAGTATCAATCTTAGCTATTAAGGTTGCAACTTCTTCTGTAAAAAGATTAATATTCAAAACAATATTAATCTTTGGTACATGAAGCTCAAACCCGCAATGAATTTGGCGAATTTCATCAATATACTTTTCAAAATTCTCACTAAACTCATTACATACAATATTATAAATCAAGTTAAATTTGGAAGTGTCGATATCTACAAGAGAAGGAAGTTGTTCATTTAACTCAACCCAAAATGTTTTTTTCTCTTCTAACATGCCTCTTTACTCTTTTTTATATGGATACCACCATGGCTGTGAATTGTCGGTAGAATTTTCAACACATATATGCTTAATATTTGTATATTCATATATCCCGAATTGAGACAAATCTTTTCCTATACCGCTTTGTTTTACGCCTCCCCATGGACATTGAGGAAATGCAACATTAACATCATTAATCCAAACCATTCCTACATTTAACGCTTTTGCGATTTCTTCTGCTTTTCTCAAATCGCAACTCCAAACAGAAGCCCCTAAGCCAAATTCGGAATTGTTTGCTTTTGTTACCGCTTCGTCAATATTGTCAAATTTATAAATAGGCATAACCGGACCAAAAATTTCTTCGGTTGAAATCAACATATCAGAAGTAATATTTTCTATGATAGTAGGCTCAAAGAAATAACCTTTTTCATAACAAGGATGCCCTCCAATGAGGATTTTTCCTCCCTTTCTTATTGCATCATCAACAAGCATTTTAACTTTTTCAAATTGTTTTTTAAATGCTAAAGGAGCTATATCTGTATGAATATCAGCACCATTACCGAGTTTTAATGTTTGAGTAATTTCAATTACTTTGGCAACAAATTTATCATAAATGTTGCTATGAACAAAAAATCTTTCACCAGCTACACAAACTTGACCAGCATTCGCAAACGCGCCCCAAACAGCGCCATTGGCAGCACGTTCAATATCTGCATCATCACAGACAATAAACGCATCTTTTCCGCCAAGTTCCAAACTGCATTTAATCATCTTCTCAGAACATTTTTTATAGATTGATTTACCCACAATTGTGCTTCCTGTAAAAGAAATCATATCAACATCAGAGTTAACGAGATACTCACCAACTATACCATCGCCAAGTATGACATTTAAAACTCCTGAGGGTAATCCTGCCTCACGAAATACGCGTTCAATAAAAATCCCAACCCCTGATGTAATTTCAGAAGGTTTAAAAACTATAGTATTTCCTGCTAAAAGTGCAGCACCAATAGTCCACAATGGGATTTCTAAAGGATAATTCCAAGGTTTAATTACTCCGACTACTCCGACTGGTTCAAAAACCAATTTGCTTGTTTTGGTTGCCCATAAACATTGGTCAAGTGTAGGTTCAATTGTTGAAAGATGTTTTATTCCTTCATTAGCAAAGTAATTAAGCATATCTGAAGATTCAAAGATTTCAATCTCTGCTTCATAAATGGATTTTCCCATTTCAGAAACAATTAAATCCATTATCTCAGAATGACATAATTCACTTGGTGTACCCTGATTAGCGACAATCGCTTCCGCTGCTTTTGCTATTATATTTGCCCTTTCTTCAATGGGAGTATTGCGCCAATGCTGTAATGAGGCTCTTGCAGAGGCTACTGCTTTTTTTACTGTGTCTTCGCTGGCATAAGAAATTTCCCCAATTATAGATAAATCAAAAGGATTCACTATATTGCCAGACTTTTTGCTTTGAAACTCGTGACCTTCAATCACGGAAAATAATTTTCTAAACATATTATTTATCTCCTATATTTTTAAAATAATTTGAATTAACTGTTGTAAATATGAAAAATATCAGTGTGAATATTAGAGCTAAGGGGGTGAAGTTTTTATCTTTGACCATTATGCTTATGGTTAGCAATCCAAATATCATGCATATTGTAACTCCTAGAGAAATAATCGAAAATGCAAGCAATAAATATCTTGATATCAGACGAACTTTTTCAAGTTTTTTAATAATTGTTAGTTTGTGTTCTCGGTCTATTTCAAGTTCGACTATTTTTCCCCTTTCTTGTGTAGTTCTCATGGGAGACATCCAAAAAACTTCATCATAAATTTTATACATAGTTTTACCCTTTGCAAAATCCCAATGATTATATATTGAAACGAATGATTCGAAGAAGAAAACAGACAAAAATGAAGAATGTAAGTAACTACCATCATTGAATCTTTGTTTTGGGTCAAATAACCAACGTATAGCTTTAAAGACTTTATGCGCTTCACAATCTGACTGCTTTATCCAAATATTATTTTCAGATAAAGATGTTACAAGAAATTTCTTCTCAAATAATTTGAGATTTGCAATAGTTGTCAAATAAGATGATAAACACCTAATAGTATTATCATGAGTACCCCACATTCCATCTGAACCTTGAGTGGCTTCAATCCAACGCATTGCTTTTTTTAGCATTGTATATATTTCTTTTACCCATTTATCGTGATTCTGTTCGGAGAATCTATACTCTTTCTTTTCGGAAATAAAAAGTAAATATAGACCAACTACGTTGCATACCTCTGCTGTTATAAAACAATCTCCCCAATTAACGATGTATTCCTCACATAGTTTATCACTACTTTCGCTATAAATACTAATCGTTTTAGATGTCTTCTCTTTATCAATATGTTTTGCTAAATTATGAATTGAAGTAATTATTTGATTTATAGTTAATCCTGCTGGTCTTAATAATACGCTTCTGTACCTACTTTTACAAACATAAATGAAAATTCGTATAATTCTTGAATAATCGACAGCTCCAAAACAATATTGTGAGTAAACGCTTTCATTTTGTTCGAATTGCTGCCATAACCATTTAAGTACTTTTGGCAAAACGGTTCTTATGCGATTAGATAAATCGTCATTGTTTTTAAGGTCTAATCCAATAGAATCTACATAGTAAAGAAGAGCATTAGCCACTACCGAAGTATCCCATGTATTCCCATCCCAATTCTCAATAGGCTCAATACTATTACCCTTTATTAAAAATGAAACATTTTTTTTACACATCTCATTAATAATGTTAAGTTGACTTGCGTCACCTCTATTGTTCGCAATTTTTCTCACATCAAGCAAGTATTCCAAGATATATGCTGCTTCCCAGTTACTTCCATAATTTTGAGCAAATGCAATTCCATCAGAAGACTTCTGAATCCACTCAATAGATTTCTTAACAAAATCGTTATACAAAGTATCTTCGAATAACTCGTCTGCTTTTTGAAATGGTATATTTGAATATGCTGCATTCATAAGCGTTTTCTAAATTTTGATATTTTCTAAAACTTTGTCAACAAATACTTGAAAACGTTTGTTAAACTCACTTTTATGTTCCATATAGATATTTCTTCCATCAGAGCTATCTCTGAAGAAGTTTTTTATCGTGTTTACCCACGCCTCTTTCATGGCAGAATCTTTTGAGGCGAAACTATTCCGTCCATAATAATAATCAACAACCAAATCAAATATTGATAAATAGTATATGATAAATGCTTCTTTTTTTAATTCATATGATTGAAGAAATTCTTTAGATGCTTCAATCCTAACAGAATCATATATTAAGGATAGTTCCGGCATTTTAATCTGCATCTCAAAAACATCCATCAGCATCTTTTCAGAATTAACTTTTTCTTTTCGGTCGTTTGCCTCTCGGTAAAATTTTATTCCAAGCAATAATGCCAAAAGAAAAATTATAGCCATAAAAAATAAAATATATGTATTCATTTTAAAGTCCTCCTTGCATATTTTAGTTGTCCCCGCCAAAATAAGGGATAGATATTGGTTGCAAATTATCAACTATCGACATGAATTTGCCTATAATTTCGTCATTACTATCAAATAGCGTTTCGTAAATAATACCTTTACCATTTTCTTGTTTTACAAAATAAAATCCACAGTGATCTCTGCTTGCTGTTCCCGGTCGGTAAATGTAAACAAAATTATATAAGAATTTATCGTCTTCCAACCACCGAACACAAAGGTTCGTTTTTATGCTTTCATCAGGATTTGCAAATTCATATTTAGGATTGTTTTTGCATATTCCACACATCAATCTAAATAAATTGTTGTATAATTTGGGTACTTGTTTTTGACAAAGCCCATTATTCTCAACGAAATAATTATATTTTACTCCACGTAAAAGACTTTCAGCAATCATTCTAATACTACCGCTATCCTCGTCTAAATCGTAATCAAGATTTGCTGCAATTATAGTAATTGTATCTCCCTGCACTAATCTTGATTCTTGCGCACTATCGTAGTTTTTATGGTAAGAAAAATCGTGTGGGTTTATTTTTACTTCGGAACTATTAAAAATATAATTTACTACCTGTGCCATCTGCTTAATAACCCTATTCTCAATTTTCATCAATCGAATGAATTTCTTTTTTAAGAACCTTATAGTCAGCAAATAAGTAATCCATAAAATAACCAACCCAATTGCTGTTAATAAGAAAGCAAGTTTTGAAGCCTGATAAATGAAACCTGTAGCTACGGCTAATACGCTAAAAATAATGGTAAACCATTCTGAAATTTGTTCTAATTTTTTCTCTGAAAATTCTTTCTTTTTATTCTTTTTCATAATGTTTCCTCTATTTTATGTTTAATTACTCCTTTTTTTGTATCTCATGTTCATTATATTTCTTCTTTTGTATATTTTTTTTATTGATTTTGCAAAATTATACTTTTTTCTCGTTTATATAGTCGCTCCTTACGATCACTGTAATATATTTTAAATCAATAAAATAAATTAAAAAAGTGTAGTATTTTTCGACCAAAAAGTGTATCT
>JGI24696J40584_12961266_pt1 | contig 12810 bp, 7 predicted proteins | sample TergutCo191P4_FD_40584 | JGI IMG/M metagenome (IMG submission 40584)
TTTATTGTCGCCTTTTTGCTGGTAAAGTTGCCCTAAAATATAGTTCCAGCGGGCTTTTTGTTTTTTGTCTTTTTCGCCGTTTACTGCTAATTCGAGAAATGGGATTGCTTCGTTGTACTGCCTTTGTTTGAGCAACAAATCGGCATTGACCGCCGCAAAAAACACCGTTTGTTTTTTTGAGAAATCGTCTTTGCCTGCTTTGGTTAAAATATCTTCGGCTTCGTAGTGCCAGCCCATTTCGGCGTAAGTCCGTGCGAGCCACAATTGCGCTTCGGCAACGACATCTTTATTGGTTGAAAAATGACGGGTAATATACACGAAATTACCGGTTGCCGCAAGAAAATCGGCTCTGTGAAATTCTGCTTTTCCCATCAACAGCCAAGCGTCGTCAATCATTACATTGTACTCTTCTTGGCTCATAAACATTTGATATTTAGGGTCTTTTGATTTTTTGGGATTTTTCTTCGGTTTTTTCTTGATAGAGTGTGTTTTAATGGCTTTTTTGGCTTTTTCAACGGCTCTGTCCATATCGCCTGTGGCTACCGAAGCATTGTTGTGGTGGCTGATGGGGTACATCAGCAGCACTTCCGAATAATCGTCTTTGTGGTTTTGGTTGATTTTCTGTATGCCCTCTTTGTAACTTTCATAACCATTAAAATTAACATTATAGCGTGTATTAAGCGCTTGATAATTACGGGAATACCAGGTATTTTTTTTGGTAGAACACGCAGAAAAAACGGCTAAAATGCCGATAATCAATAATGTATGTTGTATTTTTGTTTTCAAAATATTATCTTTTAATACAAAACGGATTTTTTAGAAAAATATTTTGCAAAGGTATTATAAAAGTCGGGAATTTCAAAATGAAAATATAGTTGAGGGCGGTTTGCTGCGTTCATTCAAGTAATGAGAACAACGTAAATAACAATCATTGAGTCTATTAAGAATTCTGTTTTTGTTTGTTTTGTTAAATTGAATATCATTTTTTTCGGTTTGCAGCCCAAAAAATGTCCATTACTCTTTATTTTTCAACATTATTTTCCATCAAACTAAATTCTTCCATCATACGGTCGAAATCCGAGATATAATTCCGGTCTTGAACGACGCTGAATTTATTGTATTCTTCAAATGCTTTGATTTTAGCCTCTTGCGCCGATATTTTTCCGCCGTCGAGCAAAATGGGATATGACGAAAGTTCGAGAAAACTGTCGAGAAACATCGCCCAATCCTGCATTGTGGTTGTCAGGCGGCGTTTGGCGCGGTTTTCCGCCAAATCCAAGTAAGCGGATACAATCTGATTGAGTTCCTTTAAATGCTCTTCCGAAAGGTAATTTTTTGCCACATCAACATCAGATTTCATAATTTTTCCTTTCGGCGCTAATTTCCAAGTGGTTAAGCCCATATTTTGTTTGGTCGCATCGGCAGAATGATAAATAATTTCTGCTGCGGTTCGCCCTGCTATCGCCCAATGGAGTTTGTTTTGCACTTTTGCATAAAAACTGCGTGTAACAGGAGAATCCTTTAAATAATCATCAGACGTGGCATAAATATCGGTAACTTTTTGGTACAACATTCTTTCCGAAGCGCGAATATCGCGAACGCGCTCCAACACCAAATCGAAATGTTCGGCGCTCCATTTTCCGCCCTGCTTAAAACGCTCATCGTCAATCACAAATCCGGTTCTGATAAATTCGCTCAGAATTTGCGTTGCCCAAACACGAAAATGCGTTGCTTTCACCGAATTGACACGATAACCTACCGCAATGATTGCATCAAGATTATAAATCATCGTATCGTATCGTTTTCCATCATCGGCAGTTATCCAAATTTTTCGGATAACTGAATATTTATTCAACTCATTTGAGTCAAAAATTTCAGTCAAATGATAACTGATTGTGCGCACATCTACATCAAAAATTTCGCCCATTCGCTTTTGCGTAGTCCAAAAAGTATCGCCGTCATAAGCGAGTTCTATCCGAAATTTTCCATCAGGTCCCGTATAAAAAACGACATCTGTATTTTCTTGTAAATCAATGCTTTGAATGTCTGAAATTGTCATTAAATTTGTCTGTTGCGCAACAACCCATTGGCGAAATTCGGTTGCAATTTTTGGCGCAATTCGATAACCAACCGAAAGAATTGCATCAAGATTATAATGTTTTTGCAAACGTTCAACTTGCCGGTTTCCTTCCTGTCGAACTATTAAGAAATCCTTAATAGTTGCCTCCTCCGAAAGTTCTTTTTCGTCAAAAATATTTTTCAAATGCAAATTAATATTTGGAACCGTTGTTTGAAACAATTCCGAAATCTGCTTTTGCGTAAGCCAAAGCGTTTCATTTTCCTTCCGCAGTTCCAACCGCAAACTGCTGTCCGGCTGATATAATATGATTTCACTCTTTTCGCCCATTTTTACCTTTCATTTTGTTACTACAAAATAACTCTGCAAAGTAAAGCATTTTTTCGAGATTAACCATAAAAAATGTGGAAAATATTACCACCCCTATCTCACATCATACCGTTCAAAACACATCATCGTTACAAAAAACATCACGCCCATATAAGCCAGCATAATGGCTAAGTATTTCATCGTTTCGGCAAGCCGTTCGCCAATGGTGGTGGTACGTTCGATGAATTGCGGTATTTCTTCGTAAGCCACCGGTTGTCTGGTGGTCGAATATTCCTCGTATGGATTGTACCAGTGAGGACTTTTGTCGTCTTTTGCATCTAATTCCTTGAACCATTGCAGGTATTGTATCTTGAAGTTTTGCAAGTCGGCATAATTTTTGCGCAAACGCAGATAACCGCCGTCAAGCAAGGCTTCTGTGCCGTACTCAAATACGGCTAAGGGCGAAATCCATGTCCATAGGCGGGTTTTTTCCAATTGGCGAAATAGTTCGTTGCGGTGTTCGTTTTGGAAGTCGGCTTCGTTTTTGGCAAAAGCCATCATCATATTTGCTCTGATTTCATGGTTCGGAAAGAATGGGTCGCTATTCGACGACCATTTCCCATCGGGAAAACTTGCATCTATTTCCATACGCTTATCGTGGATTTTTGCCCACATCACACTGTTTTTTTCCACCGGATAAAGACTCATGCCAATGCTTCGAGCAAGGTTAGGAACGGCAATCATAAACATCAGCCATAATGATACCGACAGAAGCAGGCTGATGCTGGAACTGCGACTCATCACGGAGGCAAACATACCTATGGCGGTCATGCTTCCGGTAAAAACCAGAATAAACAAAAGGAATAATCCCATTTCGAGAAATGTATCGGGGAGAATTGCCACCGCCGGCGATAACATCAGTATAATCAGCGCCAAAAGCATTCCAACAATAGCAAATGTAATCAATAAGGCATTGATGGCAATGAATTTGCTTATCAGAATATGACTTCGCTTGACAGAATTTGATAGGCAAAGCGCCAATGTTCGCTGTTCTTTTTCGCCCGACACAGTATCGAACGAAAAGATAATAGCCAGAAAACTGAACAGTACCAGCATCACAAAACCCCAATTAATACGGCTCGCCGGCATAATAAACGGGTTGCTCTTAACGGCTTCTGTGTCGAATCCTATGTAGTAATACGCATTATAAACAAGCGCATTGGGCATATTCGTTTCGCCGCAGTCCGACACAAAACCGCTGCTACGCGGCGGCAATTGATACGAACGATTTTTTATAGCCACTCTTGTGGTTTTGTTTGTTGCCCAAGCGCGTAACAGATGTTCCTGATTGGCGACCTGTTCATTATATTTTCTGCTTACCTCTTTGTATTCGCCGATATAAATGAGCGATGACGCAGCAAACATTAGCAAAACAATAACTAATGCTATTGGGAAACGCATTCCGTAAATGAATTGCTGTAACTCATGTATAATTATATTTTTCATCTTACATCGTATTTAATAAATGAAACAAATGAGAACCAAAAGAACAGAAGACACACAAATAATATTCCCGCAAGAAGATACAGTTGGCTTTGCAAGTCGTTGCCAAGCGTGGGCTGCACATAGTGGAAACGCGGAAAGTCGGAAGTATCCGCATATCCAAGCGCACTGAAATCAAATGAGGATTCGGGATTGATGGTCTCTTTCCATTTATTAAACTTATCCCAACTTTTCTCCATGTTTTCAGTAAAATTCTCTTCCTTTTCTGGCGTAAAATATGCGTAGGAGGAATAAATCTTGTTTTGTACAAAATATTCGTAATACATATCCTGAAAGAGCCGTACCTGATCCATGAAACTAACTTCGCTATCCATTCCGGTACGACAAAGCAAGGCAGAAAGTTGCTTAAATATCTCGGCGGGCGACAAATACGACAAATAACGCACTGTTTTTTCCTGTCGATAAATTTGTTGCAAATAATCCTGCTGAATTGCCCATTTTTTGTCGCAGTTGGCTAACAAGACAGGATTGATTAACTCCTTAAAACGCCGTTCCCATTCCATTGTCGAACGCGGAGTGAATGCTATCATGTGACCGCCATCACAGTCTCCACCTGAACATACAAAATAACCAACATGTTGAAAACCTTCATTATTCACTGTTTCTTGAATTTCGCCATATTGATTATGCCAAAATTCTTTTTGGTCAATTTGCTCGTCGATATTGAAAGCCATTTGCTTGTAATCATCGGCTTTTGTGATGTTTTTACCAAGGTAACTCGCAGCATTGGGCAGCAGAAACAGCAGAAAACACCAAATAAACAGATTCACAATAATGCTCGATGTGGAACTTTTGGTATGGCTGGAAATAAATCCGCCAAGAAACACAAAGAAAGCGAAATACACAAGACTCAGCAATATCAGCATCGCAATACGTCCGTAGTCGCTCGCCGTAAAATGAACGGACGACGAAAACTGAATAATGAGAAAAATTATCAGAAAACAAATAATAAGAATGGGCAACAGCGTGAGAAAGACGCCTGTAATCTTGCCCAAGAAGAATGTTGAACGGCTGACCGGATTGCTGAGCGAAAGTTTCAACGTGCCTTGTTCCTTCTCGCGCGAAAGCATATCGTATGAAAACAGCACGCCAAGCAGCGACAACAAGATAGTGAGCGCCGTGATAAAATCGAGCGACATAAAGTTGCCCATAAACGGGTTTTCGCTCAATAACACAACATCGGACGAAAACACCGGTTTTTCCTTCCGGTCGAGACGGACTTTCGAGCCGGTTTGTTCCACAATGCCTTTACTGAATATGCTCAGCGGCGACACCGGTTTGACAACTATCGGATTTACCTGCGCATATACCTGCGACTTTTGGTAAACGTCTTCTGCCGATTTTATATCGTTTTCGTACTGTGTCAAACGGTTTTCGTAAGACTGTATGCCGGTGTAAACCGTGTAAGGCATCAACACCAGGCATAATGCCAAACCAACGATAAACATCGGAGTAACGATGTTGTTGAGAAATTCTTTTTTTGCTATTAGATAAATCATAATAATCGAGGGTTATGTCATTGAAGTTTCCTGCATATAATTCAAATAAATCTGCTCCAAGTCGTCCCGGAGGAATTCCTCGCGGGTGCGAAGCATTACCAAGCGTCCTTCTTTCATAATGCCGACACGGTCGGCTACGGCTTTGGCACGAAATATATCGTGGGTACACATCAGGATAGACTTTCCGGCATTGCGCAAACCAAGCAATATTTGCATCAGTTCGGTAGCCGATTTTGGGTCTAAGCCCGAAGTCGGCTCGTCCATCAAAATATTGTCGGCATCTTTAATAATGGCAATTGCCAAACCGACTTTCTGGCGCATTCCTTTGGAAAATGTTTTCAGTTTCTTTTCAAAGGCTTCTTCTTGCAATCCGATTTCGCGCATCGTATTGTAATAGTCTTTTTTTGTCAGATTGGTTTTTCCTCCCAAACGGGCAAAAAAATCAAGATTTTGACGAGCAGTGAAATTGCCGTACAACATCACATTTTCAGAAACAAAAGATACGTGCTTTTTTGTTTCCAATGGTTGTTCCATCACATCAATGCCATTAATCAACATTTTTCCCGAAGTGGGTTCAATAAAGTTCAGCAGCAGGTTGATAGTGGTGGTTTTTCCTGCACCGTTCGCACCCAAGAGAAAGAAAATTTCGCCGGGTTTAATTTCCAAATTCAATGACTCGAGCGCTAATTGCCCGTCTTCATAACGTTTTGTTAAATCAATTGTTTGTAACATAATATTTTAGTTTTTAAAGTTTGTTTTTATCTAACATCATATCTTATAAAAGCAAAATGTACCAATCCGAATAATGCGCCTAACCACAACAACAATATGGAAATATCCACAAGACTGTTTTGTAGCAATGCAGCAACGCTCGGCGATTGATAAGTAAATACAGGCACTTCGTCGGGGTTGATTGCCGACTTTGATATATAATCTGCACAACCTTTCCATCTGTCATTCCAAATAAGGTGCAGACTTTCGGAATCAGCAGCATCTTTATCAATGATGAAATTTCGATAAGCATCTTGATATGCAACAATTTGTCGTTGAAAATTGCGATAGCCATAATAATTATTGTCGGCTATGCGGTCGCCCATAAAGCGGAAAACCATAAAGGGCGATATTTTCGACAATGCAATACTCGCGTCTGTTTGACGAAACAATTTATTGCGATATTCGTCCCATATTTCCTTGTGTATATTTTCCAACTTGTCGCGTTTGTTTTTAAATTTATATACATCTTCCGCGTGTTCTTCCCATTGGTCACGCCACATATCCGACCACCATATTGTCTTATCATCGGCATCATTCAACATCGTTTCTGCACGCAGGTTTTGTTCGGCGAGGCTTGGAACGGAATGTAGTTTTCCGGCAATTACCCAACCTGTGTTGGGCAGAATAAATACCAGCACAATCCAAGCCAAAAGACAAACAATAGAACTGACCGAAGCGCGTGGCGTAAGAATAGATATGGCAAAAAACATCAAAATATTAATGCCAACAAAGAGAACAGTCGCAAAAAAGAAAACCAGTATCTTGTAATAATCAGCCGGCGATAGCATTACGCTTGCAGATAATTGTACAATCAACAAATGGATAATAATGCCTATAACCACCGGCGCAAGCAATATACACCACAAAGCAAAGAGTTTTCCCAGCAGAATTTTCCGGCGCGGAACGCCCGACGCAATCATCAGTTTGAGCGTTCCGTTTTGCCGCTCGCCCGAAAAAGCATCGTAGGCAAAGCATAAACAGATGAAACTGAGAAAATACATAATAATATTAGTCCAGTCGAGCGCTACAAACGAACGGAAATATTGGTTATATGTGCTGTAAGTTTGCGGAATACTCGTTCTGAAATAATCCATTTCCAATCCATTGGGCAATGAACTGTTATGCGAAGCAATAAATGAAAGTTTCGACGGTTCTTTACTAATATTACGGTTAGTAAAAATCAAATCGTTCAGCCTTAATTTCATATGTTCATCAGCACGTTCCTGAGAATACCATTGTTTGTTCCTATTTATTTCGGCTGCTTTATCCAATTCTATTTTTTGTCTTTCCTGCAATGAAAATTCCTCGTATTCGCGTTGCATACTGCGGTAACGTTTTTCAAATACCATTCCGCCTGCTACCATCAAAATAATGAGCGCCAGACACGAAGCCGCCAATCGTTTGTTCAGCAACGCGAGTTGTAATTCTTTGAAAAAAATATGTTTTATCATAATTGAATTATTTACCCCCCCAACCCCCTAAAGGGGGAGTTTGGCAGTACACCTTTTCATTGGTACTGCGACAAAGCCCCCTTTAGGGGGTTGGGGGTGGGATTTTTATTTAATCTTTTGAAATAAAGCCAAACCTGCTATTAACAATAATATATTTACGCCCAACAACACCGGCAAACTCACGGGAAAATCGAACTTTTCCGCGAAAGTGAAAACAGGTGCATCGGCTATGGACAAGCGAGGATAATTTTCCGGCTTTGTGTGATTGCCGTACATTTCCTTTTCGGCATCGGTGTAATCGTCCCATTCATCACGCCAACGTTCTTTTGGGAATTGTGTAAAAAACTTTTCTGAAAAGGCTTTTTTACTATCTAAATAATTGAATACCTGACTGCGAAAACGCCGTAATTCCATTCGCATATATTCATCGCGATAGTCAATGCCTGTATTGGTCAGCGTGGCAAGCGATTGCTCAAACAGTACATCGGGCAGAAAACAGGTAAAAGCGTGGCTGGTGTTTTGTTGCTTTAATTGTTTTTGCCTCATCAGGTCTTTTTGAGCCTGCATTTCCTGCTGGTATTGCCACAGGATAGGAAACATCGTTTCCCAATTTGCAAGATGACTTTCGAGTACTGCCTTCTCGCTCATACTGGTTACTGCGGGTACCAAAAATGATATGCGGGCAAATAATTTTTGTTCAAGAATGTTTGGGTCCAATTCACGAGAAATAGGAATATGAATCATTTTGTATGGATCAAGATTCCACACCAGCTTTGCAACAAATTTTTGGAAACTATCTTCCTCAATATTTTTAATTTCGCGATTGGCAAGGCGATTATCGGCATCTAATGGTTTATCGGCAATGGTACTTACCAAATTTGGATAGATAAACGAAATACCTATCCAAATAATTACACCCCAAAGCACCGATGTACCGGCAGATTGCGAACGCGCCGATACCATCAATCCCAATGCAATAAATACCGAAAGATAAAGAAACGATGTGAGAAAAACCAATCCCAATCGCGCCCAAAAAGCCACTGTGGTTGAAATCATCGGACTGGCAGCAACAAGAATACCGGTAACAAAAAACAAAATAAACAGCGACAACAGCGTTGATATACCGGTGGCGCAAAACTTGGATAAATAATAGTCGAAACGTTTTACCGGATTGGCAAAAATAAGATGAAAAGTGCGTTCCTCTCTTTCGCCCGAAATAAGACCGGCAGCCAATAAGAGCACAAAAATACTCAATATTTTTACGATACCCGAAATATCCAAGTTGGCAAACATCGCCAGAAAGGGATTTCGCCGTTGCGATGTTGTTTCAAAGTCGGGCAGGCGCACCGGCGAAATAATGGATTTATTGCCGATACTTTCGTCTATTCCGCGATAAAAAATTGACAAAGGATTAGGTGCAAACAACACAGGAACAGTAAATTGCGAGTATGCAAGCGCTTCTTTTTGCTGTTCCAAACTCACTCTCAATTCCTCTTTGTATGCTGCTTGCCGTTCTGAAAAATCATTGACTTGAATAAAACCGCACACAAAAGACATCAGCAATGAAACAATCAACATCAAAATAAAAATAAAAGATTTTGATTGTTGTTTCAACTCGTGTAGCAATAGTATTTTGAATGGACTTTTCATAATAATTATATTTTATCTGACATCAAACCGTAAAAAACTCACAAATCCGCACACAAAAAACAACAAACAATAAAATCCAAGCAGCGCAATATCTACCCAATTTTGCTGGAATATTTGACCGATACTTACGCTTCTATGATTTTCAAATACAGGCACTTCCGTTGGATGAGTATCAAAAGGAGGTACTCCCACCGACATAGTATTATCTTTGGCTCTATACGTTTTATGATGAAACTTAGAATAAAAATTATTCGTCATATCGGTTTGATATTGTTTTGCCTGTTGCATAAAATGATTAGCCTCAGAATAACCGGTGCCCGAAAACTCGGACAATAAACTATTTACTAAATTAATAGGAGATAAACGAGCAATATTTCTAACAATATTATTTTGCCTGTCACAACGAATTTGATAATCATTGGCTATTTTCGCCATTTCAGAAGCCAGTAATTGTTCGTATTTTTCACGTATAGGAAGTACCTGCACATCATAAACCAAATTAATATCATCCCAATCACTTTGTATGCCCCACGATCCCGGTCGGTATTGATTTCTAAGTTTTTCATATAAGTCTTCTTCTTCCTTATATTGTTCTTGTAAGATGTTATGTCGAAGAAGTGCTTTATTGGATTCAAACACTCCGGTGGATTCTACCGGATAAATAGCAGCACCGATAATCGGACTGATTTTGGGAACAACTAAGCCCAATATAATCCAAATCAACAGTAAAACATTGACAGACAAAATGGAATTACGAGTGAGCGCCGAAATCCATAAACCGAGATTAAACATTACCAATATAAATAAAAGGCTGATACCCAGCATAATTAATATTGGGACAAATAGTTCTCTTGAAAAAACAGGAACAATACCGGATACATAAACTATAATGAGAGCGATGAATAATGAAATTAAAAACGGTACTAAAAATACGACATAGTTGCCCACTAATTTTGCCATCAAAAATTGCCTTCGAAAGACGGGATTAGAAAGAACAAGACGTAACACGCCGCTTTCTTTATCTCCCGAAATACTACTGAAAGTAAATACAATAGCAAGGATGGAAAGTATAAATGATACAATAAACGCAAAATCAATTTCTCCCAATAAATCTTTTTTATTATTGGGCTTAGCGTATTCGATTTGATAATTACCATCACGCGAAGTGATGACTTTGTAAGGCATTTTGTTACCCAATCCCTGTGAAAAGATACTCAAAGGCGACGGCGGATAAACTCCTTCTGCCGAAGTTCCTCCATTAATTGGTGTTTTTTCACGATATACCTGCACTTCCTGCTGATAATCGGATAGGCATTGCGAATAGTTTTTTACCGAAACATAAAAACTAAGCGGAATAATACAAATGCACAACACCAAAACCACCCAAAAGCGAAAATCAAGAATAGCACTTTGAATTTCGCGAATAACTAATGTTTTAAATGTACCTACCCCCCTGCCCCCTGAAGGGGGAGTTGAGGAAGTGGGTTTATCAGAATTTGTCGTGTTCATTTTAATTTATTTTTATTAAATTTTATATTCAATAAAAGATTATTGGTTTAAAAATGAGTGATTTATCATTCCGTCAGGCGATGTATTGAGCTTGTCGAAATGAATGATTCGCTCGGTAAAAAATATCATTACGTTTCTATTGCATCCTGTTAAGGATGCATCCCTAACGGGATGCCCAACTACTATATTTATTGTTTTCTACCGAGCGATAATCCCTACGGGATTTATTGATTTTCAAACACATATCATCTTATTGAATATAAAGTATATTGTGATATTTCAATATTGTACTTTCCTGCTCCCCCTTTAGGGGGTCGGGGGGTAGCAAAAATCGGTAAAACTCTTATTGAATTTTACCGATTAGATTTTTTGTTGATATTTAGTGATTAAATATTAAATCCAGACCTTGTTTTCTGTATTTCGGAAATTTTGTATCACTGCTTATCAAGTGTTTATTTATTTACTGCCCGCCAATCTATTACCGTACAAATCCCGCTTGGATGGTCGCGCATCCATTCGCCGGCTTTCGAGAGCCGTTTTGGCGCGGGTACGCTTACTGTCTGCGTTCTCGCAGAGCCAAATGATTGTGATTTAATCGCTGTTGCCATAATTGTAAGTTTTTTAATATTTAACTGCACAAAAGTACAAAAAATATCAAACACATACAAAACTTTTTCTCGGTAAAATTCAATATTTCAAAGAACGTTTTGGATAGGTTTTATCTCTTACTTAACCTCATACCAAACCAAATAATACCACCAACCAATCCGAGCAATGCCAAAATCAACAAAATAGTTCCAAAAACAGAAGTAGCAGCATTTACCTGTATGCGAACAGTTTTATCCTCCGTTTCCACTTTTCGGTTATCAGCCATTGCTTCGGTTTTGATTTTTACTTCCTGTGCGCCGACGCCGCCTTCTTTGGGTGGTTGAATTCGGATATTTACCGTTGTTTCTTTTTCGGGTTCGAGCGATTTAATAACATCGGGCGTGACGATTGTTTGCCAACCCAATGGCTTTTCGGCGCTTATTTTGATATTATCTAAACGCCTGCGCCCACTGTTGCGCACGGTAATATCCATCGAAACTTCTTTTCCGGTAGATATTTCGTGATATAAATTGTTGGCGCGAACTTCGATTTTCCCTCTTCCGCGCGGGATAATTTCTAATTGTTCCGATCCGCTGACGGTTGCTTTCAAGTCGGCTAACGTAATGCTTGACAGGTCTTTTCCTTCCAATTTATTGTACTCGGCGTTGGTCAATGCCAATACCTGAAAACGTATGGGTTTGTCTATCGCGATTTGTTCATCGTCGCGGTCGGGCAAATAGATTTGCAAAGATATTTTTTTTATATTTACGCCTTGTGCAAACTTAATTTGGGATACTTTACTTCCGCCGTCCGAGAAATCGTAAGTAATTTGACGAGGCAGATTAATGATAATCAAACGGTAAATATCGTCGGAAGTGGAAAAACGCTCGAGCGAAAGTTGGTAGGTGGCGCTCGAACTCAGGTCGGCTTCTTGCGAGAACTGCAGGGCGGCAATGTCTATCACGTTGGAACTTCCGCCTTTTTTGAGGTAGATGTTTTTTTCGTCTTTTTTATTGTTGTAATTCAGCGAAACGGTCAGCGCTTCGACGTCTTTGAGCAGTTCAAAATCGGCTGTGCCGGTTTTTCCGAGTTCGATAAACGGAATACGGTATTCGTAGGGCGAGCCGATAATGGTTTTGCTCTCATTATCAATCAACGAAACATAAATATTATAGATTTTTCCGGAGCGCATTTCGGGCGTAAAGACATCGAAATGTTCCTTGAACTGGCTCAAATATTCCTCATTTCCTTCTAAGGCGCTTTTAAGCGTGACTTTCACTTTGCGGTCGCCGCGCTCGTTTTGGTATTTAACGGCTTGTTCAACGGTGATGTACGATTGTTGCGAGATAAGTCTCAGAATGAGTTTCTGGTAATCTACTTCGCGGCTGAG
>JGI24696J40584_12961264_pt1 | contig 12787 bp, 10 predicted proteins | sample TergutCo191P4_FD_40584 | JGI IMG/M metagenome (IMG submission 40584)
GATCAAAGCAGTGGTGTTCGGAGAGTTCTTCCGGAAACTTGCAAAAGAAAGAGGAATGACGCTTGCCGAGTTCGGCGAGCTTGCTGAACGTGATCCGTCCATCGATGAGATGGTCGATGGCATGATCCTCGCCGAAGCAAGGAAGAACCCCGATATTATTTTGGAATCAAGGCTGTCGGCGCATATGCTGACGAAGAACAACATTCCGGCATTCAGAGTATATCTGGAAGCGAGTCCCGAGGTAAGGACGATGAGAGTCGGCCTGAGGGAAGGAGAATCCTTCGATGAGGTTTACCGCAACACGATCGAAAGGCAGTCTTCCGAGGCAAAACGTTACAAGATGTACTACGATATCGACATAGAGGACAAAAGCGTGTATGACCTGATAGTCAACACGGATGATCTGGACCCGGATCAGGTCGTGGACAGGGTCCTCGAAGGGATAGACGAATGTTAATCAAAGACCCGAACACAATACCGGACAGATGGGGTAAAAGGCCATCAGACCGCTCAGTCGGCGAACTTCTTAATGCAGGAGTGATAGCTCTGGATAAGCCGTCCGGCCCCACTTCCCACCAGGTCACAGCCTGGGCAAGGAATGTTCTTCACGCGGAGGACATAAGCCACGGAGGTACGCTAGATCCGTATGTAAGCGGGGTCCTTCCTATCTGTGTTGGCAAAGCAGTCAGGCTGACAGATATCGTCCTGTCCTCGGATAAGGAGTACATATGCTTAATGAGGCTCCACAAGGACATCGATGAAAAAAAGATAATCAATGTTATGGGGAAGTTCGTCGGCAAGATATACCAGATGCCGCCGGTAAGGTCTGCGGTCAAGAGGCAGCTGAGGATAAGGACGATAGATGAGCTGGAGATCCTCGAGATAAACGGGCGTGAGGTCCTTTTCAGAGTGTCCTGCGATGCCGGCACTTATATCCGGACATTATGCACGGATGTGGGAGAGGCGTTGGGATGCGGGGCGAACATGGTGGAACTGAGGCGTACACGTTCAGGAGTGATGGCTGAAGGTTCCGCGGCAACTTTGCAGGACATTACGGACGCATACGTCTTCTGGCAGCAGCTGGGCAGGGAAAAGTGGCTGAGAAATATGCTTATGCCCATGGAGGTCCTCGTCGAGCCGCTGCCAAAAGTGATCGTTAAGCCCACTGCTGTAGATGCGGTCTGCCACGGAGCGGACCTCACTGTAAAAGGAATACACATGCTGGACGATGACATCAGGAAGAACGCTCTGGTCGCGCTCATGACCGCAAGGGGAGAATTGATAGCGATTGGCAAGATGATGATGTCTTCCGCAAAAATAATGTCGACCGATCAGGGAAAGGCGGTCGATGTTGAAAGAGTGTTCATGGACAGAGGCCACTATCCGAAGATGTGGAGATTCTCTACCGACATCGAAGAACTGCAGACTGAAAGCTTCCAATGAATCAGGCTGGCCAAGCATTTGTCTTAAAGCGGCGCTCGGACAGAGAAGTATTTATTGAAAGCATCCTCAGGCATGAAAATGCCTATTAACAGCCGAGACATTCTCTATATGATGGCAGTGTTCGGCGAGAGGGAACAGGTCTTCAAAACTGAAGGATTGGTATTAGGGGAGTTCGACCCTTCTGTCGATGGTTTCTATAAGAATGTTCAAACATTCTCTTTCAAAGTCAAAAAGAGAAAAGCTATCTGGATAAACATATCATCGAATGCACCGGTGGATGTGGCAGTCGCAAATGAGAGAGGGGCATCGATAAGCTACAAACAAGCTGTCAAAGAAGGAGACATAGGTCCGATCCCGACCGATGACAACAAAGAAATGGGAATAATCGTCGGTGTTTACAAAGGAGACAAGGCGACGGTCAGCATAGACATATGGATGGAAAGACCATGAGCCTCCACATAGAGAAAGGAAGGAAGAGGGATTTTTGGGCAGATAATCTGCCGGAAGGGATCTCTTTACTGAGAGGGTTCGATAAACTCATCATGATCGCTTTCGCAATATCATTCCTGATCTCTCTGGCATATATCCTTTATGAAGAGATGGCGGGAAACGGCATTATTCAAAACCTGATGCCTTTGCTTGCCGTCCCCTTCTTTGTCTGCGGCGTTATTTTCTACATAAGATCGAAATACTGGATACTGCTGGTGTTTGCCGCCGCCGGAATTGTTCTCTGGTTCCTGAGCATCCCGCCGGTGCTGGTATTCTTATTTCTGTTCCTGGTAATAGGGGCATCCGGCGTAGTGGCGTTGGTGGACGCTCTTCAGAGAGCGATATTCTATCAGGTGCTGCATACAATAGAGTATGTCAATGTAAAGAACAAACTCTCGATGAAAGATAAACTGGTGGCATTCCTCTTCAACGTCCCCGAGGACCTTGATACAAGGAATATAACGATGGATTATGAACTGAGCAGAACGAAGATACCTTGGAAAGAGGTCGGGAATTCGATATCGCTCGGGTTAATGGTTGGGATGTTCATTTGGATATACATATCAATGAACCCTGCGTTCATGGACCTCAGCATAGGGACATCCGTGCCGCTTCTGATGTTCACTCCAATCCTTTACATACCGGTCCTTGTGATGCCATGGTCCATTTTCAGATCGCTTAACGTAAGGATCGAGACCAACTACAGGGATTTCAAAGTATACAATGGAATAAGAGCAACGCTTCAAAGGATGGCGGTACCGATTGTTGCGGCACTGTTCTTCGTGCTGGTGGCGATCAACACATCCGACATTTGGGCGGTAGCATTCTATATTCTTCTTTCTGCAGCGATGATAGTGATCATACTGACGCTTGTCTCAATGCTGTACTACTGGATCTTTGAAGCAGTCATCATAAACGATATTGTTTCCAAGTGGAAGATGTTCAGGCCTGTGCCTGTGTTCGTTGGGCTGGAGACAGAAGAGGGGCCATCGCAGGATGATCTGCCGGGGACACCGAGAAGGGACAAGACAGACTTCGGAAAGTTTACCCTCCCCGAAGAGAAATGAATCGCACTGCCAGCAGTTTGAAGACCTCAGAAACGATTATTGAATTCCGGATTCAGCCTGCCTCTGGAGTCCAAAGATTTTATGATAGGTTTGAATACTTCAACCGATGACATTCCCGGGGTCTTGTTCATTCCTATAAGTTCGGGTTCTTTGCTGTTCGTTATGATCACCCGATATCTCTGTTCGATACCCTCTACTTCAATGAATGGGAATTCAATGGTCTTGGCTACCTCCAGAATCACATCCGCCATTATCTGTATGTCCTCAGGAGTAAGATCCCCTGGGACTGTTATGAAGAATGAGTTCTCTTCGGTCTCGCCGTTGAGCAGGAATATCATTTCAGATCTTTCCATAAGGTCCTTGAATATGGTTTCTTTCTCCCCCTCGCCTGCCAGATCGATGAGTCTGTTCTTTGCAGTGTTCGGTATGTCGATGTAAATAGTCTTCATACCAAGTATCTTCCACATGAACGCCCGATATGTTTCAAACAATAAAGCGGTTCCGCCTTCTCATATCTGAAAGGCTGTTTTGATGATCGGACAGTTCTGCTGTATGCCCTTCGGCGGTCAGATGACAATATACCCGAATGAGGGGTTTGTAAATAAAAATGTGTGAAGAACAGCGGCTTGCCGCCGTTCTTCACTGATAAAAGGTTTAACCGGTGCCAGACACCGATGCTTCGGTCTCGTCCTTAGGTTTTTCATCGAGCCTGAAGCTGATCAATGTCAGGACCAGAGTTGCAATGAAGAGAATGAACATAAGCAGAGTCCACTTGTCTATTGCTGTAACGGGCAGAGTCCAATCCTCAGTGAGGAGGAAAATAAACACTGAGGCAATGCCGATTATCAGCGCAAGGGCTCTGAATGTCAGAGCGGTCTTGGACCTCTTCTCTTCGTTGTCTGTTTTAAAGCGGTTTCTTCCTTCGATGAGCACGATCGCTCCGACAAATATCGTCAGTATAGCACAGATCAGATTCAGGACTGCCCATCTCCCGTCCCCCTTTCCTGTGTTACTGCCTTTGTCTGCGCCGTTTCCATCGCCTTCGCCTGTACCGCCGCTTCCGCCGTCTCCGATGTTGCCTCCGCTTCCGCCATTGGCTTCGCTTACAACACTGATCTTGTGGTTGCTTACAACGTCAGTGAAGGTGTACTTACCGGATGCCAGTTCTGCAGATGATATTGCTTTACCATCCACATAGACTGACACAACCTTGTATCCCGGCTTGGCCGAGAAGATGAATGACTGGGTCCCCTTATACGGTACCTTTACGACTCCTTTCGGATCAATCTCTGAACCGCTGTCAGAAGTAGCAGTGATAAAAGAACAGTGTTCTTCTTCTGGCGGTATCACCGTTAGCAGGAGCTCGAATTCTGCAAGCACTGACATGTTCCCATTGATTGGAACAATCAGTGTATTGTCGCTGCTCTTCAGCGTGCCGTCTATAGTGAATTGTCTGAACTCATATTCACTTCTCGGGGCTGCCGTGAGAGTTATCGAAGTAACAGTGCCGGGGACATAGACATATCCATCGACATTCAGGGTTCCGTACACTGTGCCAGTGTTGCTGTCTATCACAGCGACCGCTCCTGAATCGTCGGCCTCGATATCGACATACACAACATAATCGCTGCCGGGATAGTTGATGTCAAAGTTGTTGTAGGCAGGTGCATTCAGACTCAGTTTGACTGGCGCATTCAGCACCACATTGCCGATATTGCTGTAGTCGTCCAGATCTGATATGGTGTTGCTGTCCACATCGGCGCCGGCAACGATATTTTCTGTCCGCAGCAAAGGCGCCTTGTTGCCGGAGAATACCACCCCGCTAGCCACGGTCAAGTTGGTGAAATTTGAGGTATAGATGCCGCCGCCCGAGCCCTTGATGCCTGTCTTCTTTGCTATGTTGCCGCTGATCGTCCCTCCGGCAATGTCTAACATGCCGGTGTTATAGATGCCCCCTCCGAGGCTTGCAGTGTTGCCGCTGATCGTCCCTCCGGCAATGCCTAGCACGTCAGCGTTATAGATGCCTCCTCCGAGGTTGGTTGTGTTGCCGCTGATCTTACCGCCTGACATAGTAAAAGTGCCAGTGGAGTTGAACACGCCGCCGCCGTAGGAGTTTTCGGCGGTTGCGCTGTTGCCGTAGATGACAGCATTGTCCCACATGTTGAAAATGGCCTTGATGCCGTATTTGGAACCGTTGAACACGCCTCCGCCGTAGGAGTTTGCGGTTGTCACGTTGTTGTCAAATATGGCGGCGTTGCCAGACATGTTAAAAGTAGCCGTGAAATCGTAGGAGTTGTTGTACACGCCGCCTCCGCGGGCAGGCGCATTGTTGTTGTGGATCTTTGCATTACCGTTCATGTTGAACGTGCCGTCGATGTTGAATATGCCGCCGCCGTAGGTCGCTTCGTTGTTACGGATCACGCCGCCGCTCATGTTGAATGTTGCGGTATGGTTAACAACGCCTCCGCCGTAGTTGCCGGAAGTGACCACAACGTTGTCATAGATGGCAGCGTCATCTGACATGTTGAAGGTGGCAAACCAGTTGAACACGCCCCCTGCATAGAATGTGGCCTTGTTTCCTGAAACGACAGCTTGATCTGACATGTTAAAAATGCCATTGAATATGTTGGATACACCGCCGCCATAGGCTCTGTCATGGTACAGAGAGTTGCCGTAGATGGCAGCATCGCCTGACATGTAGAATACGCCTCCGTCGTTGCATACGCCTCCGCCGTGCTCCTTCGCAATATTGTCGCGTATTATGCTGCCGCCGTTCATTATGAATGTACCGCTCGTTTTTACGCCTCCGCCGTTCTGTATGGCATAACAATTCTGTATCACAGCACCGCCGTTCATAGTAAAGGTGCCGTTGGAATACACAAGGATGCCGCCGCGGTCCTTACTGCCGTCCAGTATAATGTTTTCCAGCGTAAGGCTGCCGTACATGATGTGGCCGTGCAGATCGCCTGACTTATAGAGTACGAACGCATTGCCTTCAGACGACTTCAGCGTTACACTTTTGACTGCATTCAGTGCGAAAGTGGAAACATCAGGATCATTCCCGCTTACAATGATTGTAAAATTGGTGCCGGCACTTGAGTTAATGGCGGCAAAAGCCGCCGATAGACTGCTGTATGTACCGTCCATATCGCCTGAAACCTGGTAAATATCAGTCACATCTGCCGACGAATCGTCTGACTGCTCTGAAGCAATGAATACGGACACCGTCATTGCTGTCAGAAGCACCAGGCAAAGTGCCCCCTGCTTAGTAAGTATACTACTATTTATTTTGCCAATAATAATTAGCCCCCCTCTCTGATTTAATTATAGATTTGATATATTTATATCTTTTTTTGATAAGAAATTTTTTGTTGAAAAACATTCAGAAACTATCAAAATGATACAGTATCGGTCTGGTTATTCTAAGAAAGCTTAAAGAGAGGTCTGTCCTTCTCTCATCATAAGGTCACTGACATGGCAGACGATTTTAAGGTCACACCGTGGGAGGTAAGCGGAGACATCGACTATGATCTCCTGATGAAGCAGTTCGGTACCACTCCTATCGATGATGACCTGCTGAAGAGGATCGGTAAGTACAGCGAGCTGCACCCGATGCTGAGAAGAGGGATATTCTACACCCACAGAGACCTCGGAAAGCTGCTGGATGAGTATGACAAGGGAAACAAATTCATTTTGTACACGGGCAGAGGCCCCTCAGGGCATACACACCTCGGACACATCATGCCTTGGATATTGAACAAATGGATACAGGACGTTTTCAAAGTGGATATGCTGTTCCAGATGACCGATGACGAGAAGTTCCTTTTCAAGGATCTGACATTAAAAGACACAAGGTCGCTGGCGTACGAGAACGCGCTGGATTTCATCGCATTGGGGTTCGACCCCGAAAAGACCAAGATAATCCTGGATACAGAGAACATCGAGACGCTGTACCCGATCGCTCTCAAAGTATCAAAGAAGGTCACGTTCTCTACCGCCAAAGCCGTATTCGGGTTTGACAATTCGACCAACATAGGATCGATATTCTTTACGACCATTCAGGCTGCGCCGGCCTTCCTTCCCACAGAGAGAGCCGGAAAACAGATACCGTGCCTGATACCGTGCGGGATCGATCAAGACCCTCACTTCAGAGTAGCGAGGGATGTTGCGCCCGGCCTCGGTTACCCCAAACCGACCATGCTGTACTGCAAGATGTTCCCCGGTCTCGGAGGCGGAGACAAGATGTCTTCCTCGGACGAATTCGGAACGATATACACAACGGATTCTCCAAAGGATGTCAAGAAGAAAGTGGGGAGGGCCTTCACCGGAGGGTGCGTATCGGTAGAGGAGCAAAGGGAGAAAGGCGGGAACCCGGAGGTCTGTGCCGTATTCAAATACAATTATTTCCTTTTTGAAGGAAGCGATGAGAAGATAAACGAGCTCGCCGACAAATGTAAGAGGGGAGAGATCCTCTGCGGCGAATGCAAACAGATGCTTACTGGGAAGATAAACCTCTTTCTTGAGGAGCATCAGGCTAAAAGAGAAGAAGCGAAAGAAGTGGTCGACAGCATGACCTTTGACGGATTCAAATGGTGATCGGGTGGATATATCAAGTATTGTGGAAGGACTGAGCTTCAATGAGAGAAAGCTCCTGATCACGCTTGACGGCTTCAAAGGGACCGCCTCGCCGAAGGACATGATCAAAGCAGGCCGTTTTGACCTTGAAGTGGAGATAATGGGCGCAGCGTCATGGCTGGAGTCCAAAGGCTTGGTAAAGATCGAGGAAACGGTCCGGAAATTCTTTGAGATAGCCGATGAAGAGGCCGTTGAGAAAGGACTTCCGGAAAGGCGTGCCATAACGATCATTGACGCATCCGGCGGAAGGATGGACATGAACGCCCTTTCTGAGAAAATGCCGAATGGCGAGGACAAGATCGCTGTCGGATGGCTTAAGAGGAAAGGCCTGGCGGACATAACCGCCGAAGGCGAAACAAAGTTCCTGGCACTTACTGACAAAGGCAGGTCGGCGGTCAGATCAAAGATGGATGACGAGGTCCTGCTTGAAAGGATGAGATCATCGCTGTTGTTGGAGAACGATGCCGATCCGAGGATCATCAAAGATCTCAAAGGCAGACAGGGTCTGATAAGAGACAAGATCGTCACAGAAAGGACGATAACCATAACCGACAGTGGAAAGGAAGCGGTCTTGTTCGGAATAGAGTTGAAAAAAGAGGTCACCGACGTGACGGACCGTCTAATCCAAAGCGGAGAGTGGCATAATGTCCAATTCAGAAAATACGATGTCGGAACGTTTGCGCCGTCGGTCGTTCCGGCAAAGAAACATCCTCTTACAAGGCTCGGCGATGAGATAAGACAGCTCTTTACGAACATGGGTTTCTCGGAGATGTCATCCGAGTATGTCCAGCCGGCATTCTGGAATCTAGATGTGCTGTTCACGCCTCAGGACCATCCCGCGAGGGACCTCCAGGACACTTTCTATCTGGACGATCCCGGAAGGATAGAGCTTGAGGACGAGGCGCTTGTGCAGAAAGTGAAGAACATACACGAGAACGGAGGGAACACAGGCTCCACCGGATGGGGAGGTACATGGAGCAGAGAGAAAGCGGAAGCGGCCCTTCTCAGGACCCACAGCACGGTAAGCAGCATAAGATACATCGCCGAGCATCCGAACGCGCCGCAGAAGGCATTCTCCATCTCAAGGATATTCAGGAAAGAATCGATAGATTCAACGCATCTCCCGGAATTCACACAGATAGAAGGCATAGTGATCGATGAGAACGGCAACTTTGACATGCTGATATCCATGATAAAAGAGTTCTATGCTAGGATGGGTTTCGATCAGATAAGGATCAGGCCAGCATACTTCCCGTACACCGAGCCGTCTCTTGAAGTAGAGGTCTTCTTCAATGGGAAGTGGATGGAGCTCGGAGGCGCAGGTATATTCAGGCCGGAGGTCGTGGAACCATTCGGTGTCGAGTGCCCGGTGCTGGCATGGGGATTCGGATTCGAGAGGCTGGCTATGTTGAAATGGGATATCAAGGACATCAGGAACCTCTATATCTCGGACATGGACGATCTGAAGAAGAACACAATATTCTGATCAGTCGAAGTTCACTTTATTCCCATTCTTTATGTTCTTGGCGATGGCATCGATCCTTTTTTTCGTCCTGTCCTTTCGGGATGCCCTTTGTGCTTTGCTCAGGTAACCGAGCGATTCGTCGGTCTTCCCCTTGCCGTATGCGATACCCGCTCTCAACAACATTATCTCATCTATGCCTGTGGCATCGTTATTGTTGGACAGAACTTCATATGAGAAGTCCAAAAATTCAGCTGCCTCATCATATTTTTTCATTCTGAACAGACATTTAGCAGCGATCAGCGCCGCTTTGGAGGATGGTTCCTTTTTGAATATAGATGAAGCGATAACAAAACCCTTTTCAGGATTCTTAGAGACCATGCACGCTTCAGCCCTTATTATGTCTGCGTCGTTGGTCAGGAAATCCGCAAGTATGTCCGCACAGACAAAGGCATCGTTCGCATCAGCGCACTCCAAAGCGATTTTTGCCCTTATATTGTAGATGGATTCAGTATGTCTGGGAATAACAGTCATTTCCTGCACTATTCTGAGGAGGTCCTCATTGGAGTTCTCTATGAATATTTCGGCTTTTCTGATGGTGAGTTTGCAAGCCTCAGTGTTCCTTCCCGCCTTTACAAGATGATAAAGCCTTTCCTGATCGTCGTCTTTGTCTATCCACCAATCGGCTGCGCGACTGTGCCAGACTTTAGTTTTCTCTGGATCGGTATGTGAAAGATATCTCTCACGGATGGTTTCGTTTATGCAGGTCATGCCGTAGAAGTCTGCAGGTATGACGCCTGTTTTTGTCTCCGGAAGGGTCTTTCTTGGTATCGAGACTCTGAAAGTGCACGCGAAACCGAATGTTTCTTTATCCTTTACGCTGAGATTTTCCCACATTATCTCCGGATCGCATCTTTTCATATCGAGCAGAGCATCAACGGAGATTCCTGCAGCCTCAAATCTCTTTGTAAGTATCCCTGCTTCCGCGATGCCCTCGGGCAGGATGTAATAAACTCTTCTTTTGGTACTTGAGCCCCTTATATGTGCCTGCCAGTCATCGATCTTCCCAAGTTCTTTCAGTTTCTTGAGTTCAAGCGATGCATGTGCGCGAGAGATTCCGAGTACGGAGGCGATGCCGTCCTGCGTAAGATCGAAAGAAACATTGAACATTTCATTTGGAGTTATATTCGGAAATCTGTTAAGGTGAAGCAACGCTCTCTCCCTTATCGTCGCGTTTTCCATGGGCACAATTGGGCAAACGATAGCGCTTATTTCATGTTTGTGAACATAGTACTATATTGGGCTATTTATTTAAACGCAGTTTGGGAGACTTTTACAAATATGAGAAAGCTGCCCGTCTCATGTGCACCTCCCTCTGTTTTTGAGGAAATCTAAAGCAGATAAATAATTATTTAACACAGCCGTTGACATAATGTTAAAATGATCGGAAAAAGGAGATTGCTCATCTGCAGCGAGACCGACATACCATCCGTAAACATGAAGAGCCAGCTTCTTAAGAAAAGAGACTGGGAAGATGTCGGAAGACACGGAAATAACAGTTTTCTCACGAATGGGAAAACGATAATGATGACAACCCCCGACCTTCATATACGGATCGAGGATGTCGATCAAAGGATCGCAGACGCAGGCTTCGCTGTCGATGAAGTGGTATTCATGTCAAGACACTCTGCGGCAAGCGGAGAGGCTTCACTGACAGTGCACCCAATAGGCAACTTCCGCGAGAACAAGTTCGGAGGCAGAGAAAGGATGCTCGTAAGGTCCAATCCTGCCCTGATGAGCGACGCGCTGAGGAAGATCGTAAGATACAATGATCTGAGCGATTTCAGGGTGTGCTTCGAGGTGACGCATCACGGACCATGGTTGGACAAGCCGACATTCTTCATAGAGATCGGCAGCGACGAGAGGAACTGGGGGAACGAAGCGGCGGCAGGCATACTTTCAGATGTGATTCTCGACATGGAACCCAACGATTATGATGTGGCAGTAGGGGTCGGAGGCGGGCACTATGCGCCTAGGTTCACGGAGGTCGCGCTGAGCTTCGAGATCAACTTCGGCCATATGCTGCCGAATTATCATCTGGAAGGAAGCAGCGATGAAGATATTGTCAGGATGGTAAAGGATGCGTGCGAAGCATCGGATACAAGACTTGTGTATATGCACAGGAAATCGCTCAGGCCGGCGGAAGAGAAAAGGATATCTGAACTGATAAGGTCGGCCGGTTTCGAACTGATAACATCTGCCGATCTGGAACGTATCAATGGGAGTTAACGTAAGTTCCGCGGATCTCCTTGCCAAGCACGGCATTCCTGAGTTCGTCCAGATTCCTGCCGTCAACAATCAGGATATCTATCTTTTCATCCTTTGCGATCTTTACGCCGAGGGGATCGAAAACGCTCGATCGGCCTGCGCCGTGTTCTTTGTAAACAAGCTCCTTCAGTTCATCGATCGTCAGTTTTGAGAATCTCTTCACATCTGGGTTCTTTAAAGGGTCATCGGAATAAACGGCCTCCACGGATGTGGCGTTGACCACTCTGTCCGCACGCATCTCCCGTGCGATCATCGTTGCCACGGCATCGGTCGTATGTCCCGGTACGGTTCCGCCCATTATGACAACATTGTCCTGGGTCGACCTACTTGATGCATCCTCTGCCGTCACAGGGATATCGGTGGAGGACAGGTCTCCCAAAGAAATGGCCAAAAGCTGGGCGTTGAGCCTTGTGGCGCCGATGCCGAGCATGTCAAGCTGATAAGTGGTGCCTCCCAGATCGCTGCCTGTATTTGCATAGTATCTGGCTATCTTTCCGCCTCCGCAGACGATCACGATCTGTACGGTTTTGGATGCTTCTTTGATCATTTTAGCCAGTTTTTTAATGTATTCCGAGTCATCTTTTCCCGGTATGAGAATAGAACCGCCGATGGATACTACCACTTTTTCTTTATTCATCGCCAATACTTTTATAGGAATGCGCAATTGAGATAAATATTATTGGTGTAGACAAATGAGTGACGCTAATGCTCTGGACAGAGCAAGATATGACTTCAAGAAGGCAATGCAGGAGATAACAGCATACCGAGGCAGAGGAACCGAACTTATTTCCGTCTATATTCCGAATTACAGGCTGATCTCCGATGTTATGGCATATCTCAGAGAAGAACAGTCGCAGGCAACGAACATAAAATCAAAATCCACCATGAAGAACGTCACAGGTGCGATCGACTCCATAATGTCCAGGCTCAGAACGTACAAAACAGCGCCGCCCAATGGATTGGTGATTTTCTGCGGCGAAGTGCCGCGAGCAGGCGACCAGACAAAAATGGTCCAATATACGCTGGAGCCCCCAGAGGAGATAACAACCTTCGTTTACAGATGCGATTCCGAGTTCTTCACAGAACCTCTCGAGAATATGCTCCTCGACAAGAAATCATTCGGGCTCATTACCATAGACAGGAAGGAAGCGACGCTGGGAGTGTTGTCCGGAAGCAAAATAACAGTTATCAAACACTTTGACTCCCTTGTCCCCAGCAAGCACCACCAGGGAGGACAGTCATCGGTCCGTTTTGAAAGGCTGATCGAGATCGCCGCTCATGAATTCTACAAGAAAGTATCGGACAACGCAACGGAAGTGTTCCTCAATAAACCTGAGCTTCAGGGGATATTGATCGGAGGCCC
>JGI24696J40584_12961262_pt1 | contig 12779 bp, 10 predicted proteins | sample TergutCo191P4_FD_40584 | JGI IMG/M metagenome (IMG submission 40584)
GGCGGATGGCGCGGAACGGACGGAAAACTGCCATAGAAAACAATCCCCCCAGCATAAACTAAGGCGCGCCGGACGCGAACCGCATCCGGCGCCCCGATTTGTAAGCCGACAACAAAAAAGAGATGCAAATGCGCAGAAGCTATTTTATCACATCCTCCGGAAAAAAGCAAACTATTTTTTGCGGAAAGGCACGCTTCGTGCGTTCCTACCGCACGCCGCCCACAAGGGCGATGAACGCCCCGACGATATCCGAAGCCGCGTTCTTGCCCATGGAAACCAGCAGCGCCCAGGTGTCGCTGTCCAAGGCGTCCTTGTCCTTGTTGTAGCGGTAGCCCACGATGACGTACTGGTTGTCCGGCTCGACATACCCGGCGGCGTCGTTCATCAGGTCGAAGATGATGAGGTTATCGCCGTAGAGCTCGCGCAGGGGGGCGTATGGGAAGCCCTCCATGGTGTTGTACACCGCGTCGCCCATGAGCAGCTCGCCGTAGATCTCGCCGGGGCTCAGGAAGACCTTGACGTCGCCGCCCGCCTCGCCGAGCTCCATGTAGCCCACTTCGGTCACGGTGTAGTATTTCAGTGATTTCCAGTCGTAAATCATCGTGATATCGGCCAGCCCGGCCTTGGCCAGCACCTTGGCCATGTTGTTCTGCGCCTCGGTGGTCAGCTGTTTGTGCGCGATGTTCAGCACGGGCTCCACGTCGGTGCTGCCGACTTTCACCCAATCCTTGTACCAAACCGTGTAATTCTCCGGCTTATCGGGCGCGTTGACGCCCAGCGGGTCGCCCAGCTCGTCGTTGAGGGCCCGGCACTGCGCCTGCGTCTTGTCCATCCCCAGGGTGATCAGGCCGAGCTCGTAGCCGAAGCGCATCGCCTCGCCGTGGGAGGACAGGCCCGGCAGGCCATCGTTGGAAAGCCCGCGGGAGGACGTGACCGTGCCCACGTTCCCCTGGATGAAGATGAAGTTGCTCCCGGCCCTGCTGATAATCTTGTCCATGTAGTAGATGCTGTCGGCGGTGATCTTGGAGCTGAAGCCCGGCATCTCGTCGCCGAAGCTGGCGGATTCCGGGTGGCAGGCGTAGGACGCGACGACCGTCGGCCGCTTGCCCGTTTCCTTCGGCGTGAACACCAGGCGGTACAAGTTGTCGTCCTCCACGAAGGGCGGCGTGCGGTCGTGGTTGTAGTCCTTCACGTCCTTCACGGCGTAGGTGAGCGTGCCCTCCGTCACCAGCATTTCGGCGTGGGCCGCTTGGATGGACGCCGCCGTCGCCGAGATAATCTTGTTCAGGTAGTCCGCGTTCACGCCGCTTTTCGCCTTGATGAGGCCGAATGTCAGGCCGGACAGGAAGTTGTTGAACAGAGTGGACAGCGGCTTGGTCCACACGCCCTGGGAGTCGATACCCGTATGGGTGTGGGTGGCGGATACATTCACGCTCACGATCTCGTTTTTCGCGGCGTAATCGGCCACGGCGGCGCGAATTTTGCGCACGTCGGCGTTGGAAAGGCCGATGCAGTCGATGGAAGAGAAGGACACCGCGCCCCGGCCGCTGCCGTCCTCCAGGACGATGGTGCGCACGCCCACGAACTCCTGCTCGCCGTCGTCGTCCTTATATACTTCGCTGACGTAGGCCCAGGGCACGTAGCTGCCGCGCGCGTATTTCATCTTCGCCTTGCCGAAGTCCTCCGGCAGGATCGACTGCTTGTCATAGCCCAGGCGCCATACGGCGCCGGCCGCGGGCGCATCGAGGAAGGCGTCGTGCCCCTTGTAGAAGCCGCCGTACTTCTCCAGGTCGAAGTCCTTGGCGCTGTACGTACCGGGCAGGCGGGGGATGAAGGCGCTGATGGCCCGCAGCAGCACGTCGTTGAGGAAGAAATTGCCCAGGCGGTTGAGCAGGTTCGCCTGCGCCTCCTTGGATTGCAGATCGCCCAGGGCCGCGTGGGCGGGGACCGCCGCGGTGCCGAGCAGCAGGCTCGTGGTCAAAAGGACCGCCAGGGTGGATTTCCATGTTTTTTTCATGATATAAACCCCTTCCGTTGGAGATACATGCATTATACCACAGATGATTTCCAAAAACAACTAGCAAAAAAATTAACCACAAGGGCCAAAGACCCTTATGGTTAATCGCAGTGGTGCGGACAAGAGGACTTGAACCTCCACCGAGTTGCCCCGACTAGAACCTGAATCTAGCGCGTCTGCCACTTCCGCCATGTCCGCGAGAAAGAGCATGGATATTCTATCATAGGAAGCGGGTGCTGTCAAGTTATTTCTATGAAATTCTTGATCTTTTAAATTACAGGTGCTATAATCAAATGAAATAGCAGGAAGGAGTGGGTTCTTTGAGCAAAAATTTTTACGGCTCCATGCCCGATGGCCGCGCCGCGGAGGCCTATACCCTTGATAACGGCCTGTTGCGGGCCGAAATTCTGACATTCGGCGCGGCGCTGAACCGCCTGTTCGCGCCGGACAGAAACGGCGGCATGGAAAATGTCCTCCTCACGTTCGGCAGCCTGGAGGAGCGCATCGCGGGCTCGCAGTACCAGGGGGAGGTCGTGGGCCGCTATGCCAACCGGATCGCGGGCGCGCGCTTCACCCTCGGCGGGGAGGAATTCCATGTCACCGCCAACGAAAAGAACGGCAACTGCCTCCACGGCGGCGGCGAATTCTCCCGCAATCTCTGGCAGGCCGAGCCCGTGGACGACGCCACGCTTATGCTGACCTTCGCCAGCCCGGCGGGGTCGCACGGCTTCCCCGGCGCGGTCACGGCACGCGTGCGCTACCGCCTGGAGGGGAGCACCCTCGCCGTCGAATACGAGGCCCGCAGCGACGCCGACACCGTGCTGAACCTCACCAACCACGCGTATTTCAATTTGGCCGGGGGAGGAAGTATACTTGATCACATCCTGCAAATCGACGCGGAGCGCTATCTGCCCATCGACGAGAAGTCCATCCCCACCGGGGAGCTGCGCCCCGTGGCCGGCACGGCCTTCGATTTCCGGCAGGCGAAGCCCATCGGGCGGGATATCCGCGCGGACGACGCACAGCTCACGCGGGTCAACGGCTACGACCACAATTTCTGCGATCCCAAGGGCATCGAGGTATATGAGCCGGTCTCCGGCCGCCGCATGGCCGTGACGACCGACCTGCCCGGCGTGCAGCTCTATACGGGCAACAACCTGCCGAACCCGCATACGGCCCTCTGCCTGGAGACCCAGGCCTGGCCCGACAGCCCCAACCAATGGCCGGAGCAATGCCTGCTGCGGGCGGGGGAGCGCTATTCGACCACGACCCGGTTTGATTTTTCGGTGAAATCATGATGAATCGAGAGAAAATATGAAGCATAACTACGAACCCATGGGCGCTTTCTTCAACAAACACGCGCCGACCTACGACCATGACCACACCGCGCAAATCGTCGGCGGCGTCGCGATGAAAGACATCGTCGCCGGGTACCTGCCGGAGGGCGCCCGCGATATCCTCGACCTGGGCTGCGGCACGGGCCTGGAGCTCCCGGCGATTTTTGCGCGCTTCCCCGAAGCGCGTGTCGTGGGCATCGACCTTGCCGAGGACATGCTGGCCCTGCTGCACGAGCGCTGCGCGGGCTTCGCCGTCGAAACCCTCCACATGAGCTATTTCGACTACGACTTCCCCGAAAAGCAATTCGACGCCGTAATCTCCGTGATGAGCCTGCACCATTTTTCGCCCGAGCAAAAGATAGGCCTGTATTCGCGGGTGCGAAGCACACTAAAACCCGGCGGGGTGTTTCTCAACTGCGACTATTACATCGGCAACCCGCTGTGCGCACGGCTGCAATTCGCGCGGCTGCGGCGGCTCAAAATCGAGCCCGGCGCGATGCACATCGACACCCCGCTCACCACCCGGCAGGAGCTGCAAACCCTGCGGCAGGCCGGGTTTGCGCGGGTGGAAATGCCGTTGAACCAGGACAACACGACCCTCATAGCGGCCTATGGCGATATCGCTCAGCCGGAGGAAACCGCATGACCTGCCGCACCTTCACGCCGGACGACCGCCCGGCCCTGGCCGCGGCCTTCGGCGAGTGGATTTTGCACACAGATGTGATGCACTTCGATCAAGATTCGCACACCGTCGGTGCGTTTGAAGGCGATACGCCCGTCGGTTTTATCTCCGTGTATCCGAAAAAACGGTTCGGCGGGATGGAGGCCTACATCGACGTGATCGAGGTGGCCGAAAGCCGCAGGCGGCAGGGCGTCGCACGCACCATGCTTGCCATGTCGGCGGACTGGGCGCGGGCCCGGGGCTGCCGCCGGCTGCGCGCGTGGAGCACGGCGGACAAAACCGAGGCCATCGCCATGTGGCGCGCGTTGGGCTATCGCCTGCGCCCGGTGTATGCCCGCAAGCGGCTGACCGGCTACTATGTCACGAAACGGCTGAAAGGAGAGCGCCCATGACCCCGCGCGAAATCTTTACCGCCGCCATGCGGATACCCCGCGACCAGACCATCCGCCTGCCCCGCGTGGAGTGGGCCGCCTGGTGGGACAAGACCATCCGGCGCTGGGAGGGCGAGGGCCTGCCAAGCTTAAGCTGGGAGGATTCCCTGCGTTATTTTGATTTGGACATCATGCGCGGCCTTTCCGTGGAACCCGGGGCTGAGTTGATCCGGGACGAGGCCGGCTACGAGCGCCTGCGCCCCCGGCTGTTCACGCAAAAAGCCCTGGATCGCGTCGCCCGGGAGGCTAGGCGCCTTGCCAAGGCCCACGAACGCGGCGAATTCACGGTGCGCTTTATCCTGAACGGCTTCTTTTGGTATCCGCGCCGCCTGTTCGGCATTGAGGGCCACCTGTACGCCTTCTATGACCACCCCGAACTGATGCACAAGATCAATCAAGACTTGCTGGCGTTCAATCTCGAGGCCATTGAGCGCGTCTGCGCGTACCTGCGCCCCGACCTGCTGTCCCTCATGGAGGACATGTCCTACAACCACGGGCCGATGCTCTCGCAGGCCTGCTTTGACGAGTTTCTGCGGCCCTATTACCTGGAGCTTGCGAAGGCCCTGAAATCCTATGGCGTGCCCTTCTTTGTCGACACCGACGGCCTTGTAGATCGGCTTGTGCCTTGGCTGCTCGATTGCGGCGCGGAGGGCCTGCTCCCCCTGGAGCGCCAATCGGGGGTGGACGTGAACGCCCTGCGGGCGCAGTACCCCGGGCTGAAGATGCTCGGCGGCTTCGACAAAATGGTGATGGACAAGGGCGAGGCCGCCATGCGCGGCGAATTCGAGCGCTTGTTGCCGTTGATGAAAGCCGGGGGCTTTGTGCCCTCGGTGGACCACCAGACGCCGCCGGGGGTGGGGCTGGAGGCGTACAGGCTGTATGTCAGGCTGCTGAGGGAGTATACGGGAACTTATGTGACAGGCAAAGCAGATACATTTCGTGCGATATTAACGACAGGAGAACCAGACATGGAATTCATCCCGGCCAATCAAATCAAAACCTTCCTGAACAACGGCGTGGCATCCGAACAGCTGCTTTTTCCCGAAAATTCCGAGAGCGAGCGCGTGACCATCACGCGGACGGGGACATCCACGGCCTGAAGAACGAAAGCGCCACGGCGTTTCAATACATGTCGGTCACATCGCCCCCGATCAATTTCAGGAAAGCGTATAGGCAAGAAAAGTAGAAAGAGAACCCTAACATATGCCAAAATTCCAGAAAGACCTCACCCAGGGCAGCGTCGCCAAGCACTTGATTTTATTCGCCCTGCCCTTCCTGGCCTCGAACTTTCTCCAGGCGCTCTACAACATGGCGGACATGTTCTTCGTCGGGCGCTTCAACGGCGCGGTGGGAGCCACCGCCGTGGGCGTGGGCGGGCAGATCACCATCCTGGTGATGAACCTGATCTCCGGCCTCGCGGTGGGCGGCACGGTGCTCATCGCGCAGTACATCGGGGCCAAGCGGCAGGAGGACGTCAAGCGCACGGTGGGCACGATCTTCACGCTCTACGGCGCGGCGGGCATCGCGCTGACTGTGGTGATGCTCGTGGCCGACCGCTACATATTGCGCCTGCTGGTCAGCGACCCCCTGGCCTACCCGGAGACCCTGAAATACACCGACATCTGCATGAGCGGGCTGATCTTCATCTTCGGCTACAACGCGGTGAGCGCCGTGCTGCGCGGCATGGGGGACAGCCGCCACCCGCTGCTGTTCGTGGCCGTCGCCGCGGCGCTGAACATCGGCCTGGACGCGCTGTTCTGCGGGCCTTTCGGCTGGGGCGCGGCCGGGGCGGCCTGGGCCACGGTAATCTCCCAGGGGGTGAGTTTCCTGCTGTCCGTGTGGTATTTGCGCCGGCAGAAATTCCTCTTCGACTTCCACCCGAAGAGTTTTCGCGTGGATAAGGAAATCGCCCGGCAGCTGCTGCGCATCGGCCTGCCCACCTCCCTGGGCGGGGTGACGGTGGCGTTCTCGTTCATCACGCTCACGGGGGTGGCAAACAGCATCGCGGGGATCGTGGGCACCACGGCCCTGAGCGTCACGGGCAAGGTGAACTCCGTGGCGATCCTCCCGGCCTTCGCGATGCAGGCCTCGGTGTCCTCCATGGCCGGCCAGAACCTCGGCGCGCAGAAGCACGACAGGGCTTTGAAAACTTGCCTTACCGCCATAGGCCTCGCGCTGTGCGTCACGCTGCCGCTGATGTTCCTGGTGCGTACCTTCGCCGAGCCCGTCACGCGCTTCTTTTTAGGCACGGACAGCGCGGGCCTGGACCCGGCCGTGGCCCTGGAATGCGTGAAGCAGAGCGCCGTGTATATCCGCTCCATCAGCTGGGACTACATCTTCGTGGCGGGGGCGTTCAACATCATCGGCCTGGCCCTGGCGGCGGGCCACACACGCTTCACGCTTTCCATGAGCCTGTTCAGCTCCATCGTGGCGCGGGTGCCGGCGGCGTGGCTGCTGGGCAGGACCCTCGGGCTCGGGCTGATGGGCATGGGCTTCGCCGCGCCGATCGCCACGGCGCTTTCGCTGGTGATCGACGTGATCTACCTGTGCAGCGGGCGCTGGAAGAAGAGCCGGGTGATGGTGAATACGGAGATTGCGGCGTTGGAGTAGCAAATACATCAAAAACCCCTGCCTTTTCAGACAGGGGTTCTTCTTTCAGGCTACGGCGATTGGTCAGTTCTGCTTTTGCAGCGCGAAGGCGTTGGCCGTCTCCTCCTCGCGCAGGTCCGCCTCCGAGATGAAGGTAATCCCGCGGCAGGAGCCCCCCGCCAGGCGGATACGTTTGCGCAGCAGGCGCCCCGCGTGGCCGAAGTAGCGCATGCGGTTGCTCACGACGCAGGTGATGTCGCGCCCGCCCAGGTCGCAGCGGTACAGGAACTCGTTGCACTCGGCGCTGGGTGACAGGCAGCGCAGGGAATCCACCAGAAGGACGGAGTCGTATTTCGCGAAGTCGATATCCAGAGGGGCCAGACGCACGCCCTTACCGGTCAGGGCGCGGTAGCTGTCGGCGATGCCGTCGATCAGCGCTCGTTTTTTGTAGCGCGGGCGGAGTTCCAGCACGTCCACGTCCTCCATGGCGGAGGCTTCGCACATGCCGCGCACCGCGCTACGGTTACTGTGAAAGATGAGCAGCGTTTTCATATGGATCCTCACTCCATTCATATATCGCTATGTGAAGCCGGCGGTCAGGCCGGCGCGGATGCGAGGGTGTCGTTCAGCCAGGCGATCACGGCCTCATAGACCTGCCGCTTCTCCGGGGACATCAGGATCTCGTGGCGCAGCTCGGGGAAGAGGGTACAGGTGAGCCGGTTGCAGCCGGCCTCGCGCAGCTTGTGCGCCACCAGGTCCATGCCCTTGCCGTAGCCGGTGACGGGGTCCTGCCCGCCGCCGATGATCAGCACGGGGAACTGGTAGGGCAGGGAGCTGAACCACTGCTTGCTCGATACGGACTTCAGCAGCGAAAACAGGTCCAGGAAGCCCCTGGCGGTGAACAGGAAGCCGCAGCGGGGGTCGGCGATGTAGTTGTCAACCTCCGCCTCGTCCGTGTTGAGCCAATCGAATTTGGTGCGGGGCTTGCCCGGGTATTTGTTGTTATAGGCCCCGAAGGCGATGGTATCCAGCATCGCGCTGCGGTGGAACTCGCCCTGCAGGGCGGCGATCAGCCTTGCCATGAAGATGCCCGCGGCGGCGGCGGGGTTGGGCGCGCTGGTGCCGCAGAACGCGGCCCCGGCCAGGTCGTCGCTGAAGCGCTCGCAGTAGGCGCGCGCCAGAAAGGAGCCCATGCTGTGCCCGTAGAGGAAGATGGGCAGGTCGTCCGGGTAGGTCTCCCGCATCAGGCGGGTCATCAGGCGGATATCGCCCACGAGGTTTTTCCAGCCGTGCTCCTTGCCGAAGTAGCCCAGCTGCTCGTCGCTCGCGCTTTTGCCGTGGCCCAGCAGGTCCATCATCCATACGTCGAAGCCGGCGGCGCACAGGGCCTGCGCGAATTCTTCGTAGCGTTCGCCGTGCTCCGCCATGCCGTGCACGATCTGCACAGCGGCTTTGGGCGATTTATTGACAGGTTTCCATATACGGTAATAGATATCGGCAAGGCCGGAACACGAGGCGAACGTTCCCTCGCTGCGCTCAAATGCAGTTGCCATATGTACATCTCCCACAAGGATATTGAGCGGCGGCAGCTTCTTTGCCGCCGGATAGCGCCTTGTAAAACTGCTTTCCTGCGGATTGAACCGACGGTATTATAGCACGTTTTAATCAAAAATGGTAGCCCCTTTGCGGGATTTTCTGCATCTTTGGAGGTGTGCACAAAAAATAAGGGATAAACTGGCAATTTACAGCGAGACAACTGGCAAATTTCACAAAAAGGCGTTTGATTCGGCAATACTTTCTCCGCATTTTATTCACAAAGCCGCAGGAAAAAAATTTGCCCGGTGAAAATCCGCGTGTGGATTTTGGCATTGCAATTCGTTTCGGAGTATGATACAATAGGGAAAACCATGCAAAAGAAGCAAAAAATTTAACATAGAAGGAGCATCCCGATATGGCAAAAAAAGGCATCGCACTGCTGTTGGCACTCGGCATGCTGGCCGGGGCCTTCATGGTCCCCGGGCTGGCCGCCGACGCGAAGAAAGGAGCTTACGTGAATCCGAACGGCTGCAAACCATCGAACCTCTGCAAGTACTCCCCGTCCATCATCCTGCCGGGCATCTCCCAGTCGGATACCAGGCTCTACGTGGACGGCGAGCCCACCGACCTGCACGGCGGGACCGTATTCCCGGACACCGACAACATGGACCTCGCGCCCGTGATCCTCTCGCTGCTGGGCTCGCTGCTGCTGCAGCACGACGTCGGCCTGACCAAGTCGGTCTACAACCTGGTGAAGGACATCCTGGAGCCCCAGCGCGTGGACAAGGAGGGGAATTATGTCCACGACCTGCGCACGGAGGTCATCGGCCGGGTATCGGAGATGAACGAAAGCCAGCGCCACACGGCTCTGGACGTCAACGTGCCGGTCTACGAGGTGATGGAGGCGGCCGGGGACGACCACGTGTACTTCTTCGCCTTCAACCTGGTGGACGACGTGTGGAACAGCGTGGACTTGCTGGAGAAGTACATCGACAAGGTCCGCAAGGAGACCGGGCACAGCAAGGTGAACCTGGTCAACGTGAGCCTGGGCGGCACGCTGTTCACCGGCTACATCGAAAAATACGGCTATAAAAAGCTCGACCAGGTGGTCAACGTGGTCAGCTGCGCCGACGGCACGGATATGTTCGCGGACCTGTTCAGCCACAAGGTCAACCGCAACGAGGATTTCCTCTACCGCAACTGGATCCCCACCCTCATGGACGACGAGCTGGGCGTGGCCGAGGGCTGGGACAAGACCATCGGCTACAGCGCCGACCTGCTCATCCGCATGTTCCCCAACAAGGTGTTCGAGGGCATCCTTTCCGCGGCGTGGGCGGCGATATTGGATACCATCCTGGTCAACTGCACGCAGTTCTGGGCGATGATCCCCTGCGACCGCTACGACGAGATCGCGGCGATGTACCTGAACGACGCCGAGCACGCCGTGCTGAAGAAGAAGACCGACGCCTACCACAAGGCGCAGTTGAACCTGGCGGGCAACATAAAGAAGGCCCGGGCCGCCGGCGTGCACGTCAACAACATCGCAGGGTCGAACCTCCACTTCGGCGAGGGGCGCTACACCTACTTCCAGCCGGTGGCGTCCATCGATACGGTCAACGGCGACGGCATCATCAGCCTGCGCTGCGCCGGCATGGGCGCCACGGGCGCGGCCCCCGGCAAGACCCTGAAGGAGGAGGGCTACACCCCCAAGAAGAAGGGCTACCTGTCCCCCGACGGCAAGGTCGACTGCTCCACCTGCGTGCTGCCGGACAACACCTGGGTCTTCCTGGGGCAGGAGCACGAGGTGGGCCGCAACGACGCCGTGCTGCACCTGGCCTCGGCCCTGATCAAAAACCCCGGCATGAACATATACACCAACCCGAAGAAATTCCCGCAGTTTAACTACACGATGGATACCAACGACCTGCGCCGCGGCCGCATCGCCGACGCGAAGAAGCTCCTGGAAGAGGGCGGGCTCACAGCGGCGGATAAGGCCGAGCTGAAGGCCGCCATCAAGGAGGGCGAGGCCGTGCGCGCACTGACCATAGGCGACGCGAAGCGCGCCAAGGCCGCCACCGATACGCTCAACGCGCTGCTGGTCAAGCACGGCAAGCGGGGCGAGCCCTTCGTGCAAAGCGGCTTCCAGCAGAACATGGAGGCGCTCATGGCCTTCGTGAGCCAGATGGCGCTGTATTACTACGGCAACAACGGGTTCATCGAGGGCGGCAGCGTGATACGGTTCTGGAAGAAGGTAGCAGAGTAGCGACATGGAAAAAACAGGGAAAAGAAGCGCTTCCGTAAAAAAGGGTTGACAGCTTCGCTTTTTTGAGTATAATATAATTGCAGGCAGAAATGCGCTGTATACTCGTGCAAGCGAATTCGCGTTTAAGCGGCATGCAATGCCGTCGCCCACGAGGAGGCCGCCTTCGGGCGGCCTTTATTTATGGTGGCGGGGGAGTGGGAATTCATGGATATTTTCGTCTATTCGGATGAATCCGGCGTGTTTGACAAAGAACATAATGCGCTTTTCGTTTTTGGAGGGCTCTTGTTTCTGAGCAACGACGAAAGGTGCGAGTGCTCCCGCATGTATGCCGCGGCGGAAAAAGTGATACGGGAGAGGGAGCAATCCGGCAACAGGGAACTGAAAGCGTCCTTCGTTTCCAACAGCTCCAAAGGAAAACTTTACCGCTCACTGAACCGTTACCGCAAGTTTGGTGTGATTGTCCGTCAGCAGTATGTTTTGGATCGCATATTCAAAAGCAAAAAGGATAAGCAGAGATATCTGGATTATGTCTTTAAAATTGGACTTAAGCGAAAACTGCAGGAGATGATCAGGAGCGGCGAAATTGACCCGGACCAAGTTCGCAATATCTATGTTTTGGTGGACGAGCACAGTACCGCGACGAATGGATGCTATGAGCTGCGTGAGGCACTGGAAGCGGAATTGAAAGGCGGTACATACAATTACGATTACAGCACAGCGTTTCCGCCGGTTTTCCCGCGGATGAATGAAGTATGCCTGTTTTTTAAGGATTCATCCACAACGCTGCTTGTCCGGGCGGCGGACATTGTTGCGAACCGGATCTATCACAAAGCGCAGGAAGGGATTGCCGCCGGGAAGCACGACAACAATCTTTTTGTGGTATGGTTGCCTTAATTTACAGATATCCCTACCGCCCGAAGTACTTCTCCCGTTGCTTTTGCATCCTGCCCGACAAAAATTCCAGGGTTTCCTTCGCGCCGGGCTCGCCCGTGACATAGTCCTTCATGGCGCGGCCCTCCTCGAAGCACAGCTCATCGTGCAGGGGAAACCAGTTCTTTTCCAGGAAGCAGGCGTAGCGCACGAAGCGCCACTCGCCCACGAAGCGGGGGGTCTCGTCGATGGTGTCCACCGCCACGGAGTAGAAATTTTCGATGGAATCGATCAGGGCGGCGCGCTCGTTGCGCGGGGAGAACACGATGGTGGAGCACACGTGGCTGTTGCGGCTGTTGACGCTGCAATGGCTGTCGGTGCTGCCCACCACGGGGTAGCGGCGGCCCTTGGCCGCGTCGCGGTAGTAGTCGGCGGCCTGGAGGCCGTTCTGCTCGAAGTAGTTCTCGCCGCCCAGCACCTCGTAGGCGCCGAAGGGCCGCGCCTCCATCATGGCGTCGACAAAGCTCGGCGGCACGTGGAACACGTTGGCGATCCAGTAGGGGTGGCAGAAAATCCCCAGCCCCCCGCCGCGCTTGATCTGGCTGAAAATCCAGTGGCAGGCGGCGTAGCCCCAGCGCTCGGTGCCCTTGAGCTGCGCCGGAATATCGATGGTCTCCATGTAGGCGTCCACCTCGGCCCAGTACGCCTCCGGGCTGCGGGTGGGCGGCGGGTCCGGGATCACGGCGCGGCGGGCGTCCTCGTAGGCGGCGGGCTCCACTTCCCCGTTGCGCACCAGGGCGTTGACGCTGTACGCGCTGCCGAAGTTGACGATATGCACGTCGTTGATGTGCCCGCCCGCCGGGTCGTTGGGCAGGTGCACCTCCTCGCCGGGCACGAGGCACATCTCGATGGGCACGTCTTTGTAGGCGCCGATGACGTCCAGCGAGGGGTAGTATCGGCGGTGGTCGGTCATGGCCAGGAAGTCGTAGCCGGTTTTGCGGTAGTTGGCCGCGGCGACCTCCGGGGCCTGCCTGCCGTCGGAGCGGCGGGAGTG
>JGI24696J40584_12961261_pt1 | contig 12725 bp, 6 predicted proteins | sample TergutCo191P4_FD_40584 | JGI IMG/M metagenome (IMG submission 40584)
GTTGCATGTGTGGAGCGATTGTGCAGAATCCACAATAGAGGTGGTTATTGCCAACGAAGGCGACAACAATGCTTTAGCCTTTTCAGCAGAAACTACTCCAGAACTGTTAGATTGTAACGGAAAACTCTCCGCAGGCTTTATCACACTTAAAGTAAACGGTGGCACAGCGCCATACCAATATCGTATAGATAACGGTGTATGGAAACCTATTTCAGGCACAACGATTACTTTCATCGCTTCGGTTGGTATTTACAAAATTGAAGTAAAAGACAGCAAAGCTTGCTCCTATACCGATAACAATGTAGAGATCAAACGCATTGTGCCGAAAGATTTAAATATAGGAACTATTTATGCAGCGGTTAATCCTACTTGCGGTGGAAACGGAGGTGCAATCCAAGTGGTTGCAACCGGTGGCAGCGGAAAATACTTATACAGCACAGACGGCTCAACTTATACTTCATATACCAATGGTATAATCACAGGTCTGACCGCAGGTACTTATACCATTTATGTAAAAGATGTTCAACAACAAAGTTGTCCTCCGGCACAAAGCGATGCTATCGTGTTGGCAAATGCAGTTACAGATTTAACGATAACTGTAACACCTGAAGATGCAGCACATTGCAACGCGTTAGGCGCACTTCATATTTCTGTATCCGGCGGCACAGGAAACTTAAAATACTTTATCGGAAATACTGAGGTTACGAATGATATCGTAAATGGTACTTTATCTCGTCCTACCGGTGTTTATGTAATCAATGTTACGGATGGTAATTGTATGGCAAGTAGCGGCAAAGTTCGTATCAGCACAACTGATCCTAATGAACTGATCTCTATTGCATCTATCGTAACTACCCAGGCAGACTGTGGTGTTGCAATAGGTAAAGCAACAGTAACCGTAAACAACCATCTGACGGAATACAAATACAAATTAAACGGCGGCTTGGTTGTAACCACTTCATCTTCTACTTTAGAATTTTCAGGCTTAAATGCAGGCACGCACGTATTGCATGTATGGAATGATTGTGGAGAAGTTATTGATACTATTAAAATTGCAAACGAAACTGCCAATAATGGCTTAGCCTTTACATTTAAAGCGTTCGATGAAACTATTGATTGTAATGGAAATCCCGTTGCAGGTCAAATTGAATTAGCGATCAAAAACGGCACGCCAAACTATCAATATCGTGTTGATGGCGGAGTTTGGAAACCCGTGAGCAATGTAAACTTTACCATCACGAATTTGGCGGTGGGCATCTACAAAGTAGAAGTGAAAGATGCTAAGGGTTGTACATTTACAGCCAATGATATTACAATTAAACATCATGTACCCGAAATACTTCAGGTGGGCTCTCTATTTGCAGCTGTTAACCCAACATGCGGCGGAACGGGCTCAATTCAAGTGTATGCTACCGGCGGTAGCGGCGATTACCTGTACAGTTACAACGGAGGAACTTATCTTCCTTATACCAATGGACTTATCACAGGCGTGCCGGCAGGTACTTATACAATTTCTGTGAAAGATGCACAACACCCGAGTTGTCCTCCGGCGATAAGCCAAAGCATTACGCTTTACAGTCAGCAAACTAATTTAGCAGTTCATGTAACTGTTGATTCGATAGAAACTTGTGGCGCTACCAATGGTTCATTAACCGTTGCAGTAAGCGGCGGAGCGGCGCCTTACACATACTTCTTAAACGGAACAGAATTATTTGAAGGCAGCACCATTAACAATGGCGTTATTGCGAACAAACCTGCAGACGTTTATGTAGTTGATGTAAAGGATAAAGACGGATGTCTTGCATCAAGCGGCGAAGTACGTATCACTACAAAGGATCCGGAAACGGCAATCTCGTTAGAAATAGTTTCTACACAGGAAGCAACTTGCGGTTCAAGCACGGGTGCGGCTACTTTTGAAGTTACAACCGCAGAAGCGCTACCTTACTACTATCAGTTGAATGAAGAACCGGTGGTTACAATTAATCACAAAAATCAGATTACTTTGAGCGCTTTGAGCGCAGGAACTCATTTCATAAAAGTATGGAATAACTGTGGCGAAGCAATTGATACTATTAAGATTACTAACGGCATCAATTCGTTTGCGGCAAGTGTAACAGTGGTTGACGAAGTGATCACTTGCAGCAGCATGATGGCGCCCGGCAGCATTACCATTACTGTTGAAAATGGTGTGCCGGGTTATCAGTATCGTTATGAAGACAAATGGGTTGACTTCCAAAATGCACAAGTTACCATTAACGATTTGAAAGCGGGTAATTATGTAATTGAAGTGAGAGATCATCATAATTGTACTTTTGTTGTAAATGATGTTAAAGTTGACAGAGTTATTGATGATGGTGGAATTACGCCTCCAACTGCAACAACTCCGCAAACATTCTGTAAAAACGCAACCATTGCCGATCTGCAAGCTATTGGAGTAAATATTAAATGGTATAATGAAGTTGGTCAACTCATGGCTCCCGGCGCTCAATTGACCAATGGCGCTATCTACCTTGCCACACAAACTGTGGGAAGTTGTGAAAGTGCTACCCGTACTGCGGTAAAAGTAATTTTGGAAGATCAGGTAATTACAGCGCCTAGCATTACTTCTCCGCAACATTTCTGCGCTCCGGCTACTTTTGCTGATATTGCTATCAATGGAAACACCAATATTGTTTGGTATGATGCTGCTTACCCGAATGGAGATAAGTATGAATTAACAGATGAATTGGTGTCCGGAATTTATTATGCTGCATTAAGCGCAGGTGGCGATTGCGAAAGCATAACACGCACAGAAGTTGAAGTTATTGTTGATAATGTTGCACCTACGGCTCCTGTGATTGTATCTCCGCAATCTTTCTGTAAAGGCGCGTTGTTAGCAAACATTGAAGTTCCAAACAATCAAATTGTATGGTATAATGCACCAACAGGCGGTACCGTATATCCTGCTGCTACCTATTTAGTAGATGGACAAATCTATTATGCAGCGCAGAAAGCGGGAAGTTGTGAAAGCACAACCCGCACCCCTGTTACCGTATCTTTAGGTACAACACAAAAACCAACTGCACAACCTTTACAAGCATTCTGTGACGGTCTTGCAGGCAAAACTATTGCAGACATTGCTATAACCGGTGGTGGAATTATCTGGTATAATGAAGCAAACCAAGTGTTGCCTTTGTCAACTCCGCTCGTGGAAGGCGCTAAGTATTTTGCAACGCAATCAACCGGAACTTGTGAAAGTGAGAAAATATCTGTTCAGGTTACCGAAAATTGTTACAAACTGTATGGTACGGTATTCCCGTTTGCTCATTCCGCAGATCCTATATTAAATGATCTTTTCCCAACTTACGCTAAATTATATCCTTACCCACCTGCAAATGCTAATCTTTCTAATTACTTCTCCAATACCCTACCATTATATAGCGTGAGACTTGCATATTATGATGATCAAACCTATATTCCGGGGACTCCTAAAAACCCGGGCCAAATGGCTCAGTCAAACAATCCGGGATTACCTATTTTGTGGTCGCAGTTAGGCTATACGATAGGAACAGTAGATAACACCACGGTAACCGGATTGGGTGATCAACCGTCGCAACCGCTTGGCGTGTTTACGTTCCCCGGTGTGGCAAAAGGCACCTACATTTTGGAAATATCCCGCCCTGGTTTTATTTCCCGCAGAACGCCTATTACGGTTACTCAAGACGCCTATTTGGGACATAGAGAGATTTTGGCTGGAGATGTTGACGGTACGCTTATTGTTGACCAAAGAGATGCTACTTATACGAACTCAAGATGCCCGGCTTCATATTTTGTGCCTGACTCAAATTATGATCCTAAATATGACTTTAACGCATCCGGAACCATTGATAAAGAAGTGGATCTTAAGCAAATCCTATTCTTTAACTTCGGAGCTTCCTCTACTATCTATAAAGAAACATACGAATGGATTTTTGGAAACTAATAGTTAGATAAATAGTTAATTTAAAAACATATTTTATGAAAACTATTAAAATAAATCGGATTAAATACTTGTATCTTGTATTGCTCACCTCTTTATTAGGTACCGTATCAGTTGTTGCTCAATCCCAACCGGTTGAGTATAGAGATCCATCTTTCAATTATCTGGTTGGAACTACTGACTCTCGGATGGTATTATCCATTGCGGAAACAGATTCTACCGTAAAATTAAGAGTAATGATGCTGGGCGCAGCAGGTGTTTACACTATGAGCGCCCACATCACCTTTGATGATGATGTGTTAACAGTTACCGACACTAGTTTTACAAATGATGTTAACTATTTTACCGGAGATAAGATTTTCTATTGTGTAGAACTCTCCCCGGGATGCGCAAAAAGTTACCCTAAGTTTCAACCCGCATGTTCAGGTGTGAATGATTTACAAGCCGGAGGAATGCCCTCCGGTGGAAAATATTTTCTGAACCATTTCACATCTACATATATGGGACCATTCAGAGAGTACGAATGTATTGCTATTCCTTCACGAGAATTATACCCTACCTACAACTTGTGTTTCAAAAAGAAACACAAAGGGGTTAAAATTAAAAAAGAAGATTTTGGATTTATGGGAGATTCTCTATTTGGGTTTGATAAACAAACTTATTGGGGAATACCATCATTAACGCTTGGTGTTGCGCCTCCTGTTAATGAGATGTTGTTGCGTTATGTCCTCCCTGATCTATTTGTTTTCCGTTCCCCTTCGGATGTTGAAACCGATCACGTTTCTAATGTGCAATTCGCCTCTGCAACGTTAAATGCTAACTATACTCGTGGAAATATCCCTCCCGCAAACACTATTTATATTTCTGCTCGTAATTCTTATTCACAAACAGGACAACTCGACTGGGATACTATTACCCATTACGGATTTTTATATGCTACCACTAATGCCAAAATTTCTGTTAATGATATCTCTAAAAAAATAACCATTAATGGAACGGAATATCCATTTCCAACCTCGGCGGAGATTGCCGCGAACGGGGCAACAGGTATCGAAATTGGCGGAATTAGATTCTATTTTGTAGAGTTTCCAAACAACTCACCCAGCCAGTCCATTAATTACAACGCTGAGATCACAGGAATAAACACGTTGACCAATGAGTATTATGCTTGGAGTTATATTCGGTATGCTTTTGAAACATCCGACACTTACCTCCTCGTAGGCGATCCCGTGAGATTCAATTTAATATTGGATTGCGACGCCATGAATGCGTTATCTCACACGGTTACAGAAGATGGATCAGACTCTTATACCCACAACGATGCAAGTTGGGACGCAATTCCAATTTCCGGGGTTACCTTAGATTCTGTCTTTTACTCTGCCCCCTATGCTACCCCTCCAACAGGAAGTACATTAAATGGTGTAACTTTCCCCGTGGGACAAACCCGCGTGCTATGGACCGGTTGGTCTGACGGAAATTCCGGTGATTGTGAAATATTAGTAACGGTAAACCCAACCTCATTCTTAGAATGTTCTTTAACTCCCGACCGCTATGTTCAGGAAATAGCAAACGGAGCCGGTTATACAAAATCCGGTTATGATTGGGATGTTCAAGCACAATCGGGTATGGTACTAACAGATTCTAACTATGTCTTTTTATCCGGCGCAGGGGTAACCCCCGCAACAGGCACTACGCTTAACAACGCTCTGTTCCAATTAGGAGAAACTACCGTGAGATGGTATGCAACCCTCCTAAGTGGCGCCAAGGACTCATGTACTTTTACCGTTACGGTGCTTCCGTCTGACTTGGTTATTTGCCCCTCTAACGGTAATAAAAAAGTGATGGAAACCTTACCTGCCGGATACTACACACACACCGGAGACTCATGGGATATTCATGCAAGTACGGATATTCCGGCGCCTATTGCTGCTCAAAGATATCAGTTATCAGGAACCGCAATTCTGGCATCTAATACCACCCTCGACGGTGCGCAGTTCCCCATAGGGGTTACCCATGTTAAATACATGGTAGAAGCGCATTATATACTTCCCGACCAAACTGTTATGGTATTATTTGATACTTGTGAGTTTACAGTTACCGTGGCTCCGTTCTCATTACTGAACTGCGCCACTACTGCTATGACCAATAAACATTTGGATGAAAACGCCCCCATGCAAGGATACACCCATGTGGGAACCTCCTGGGATGCTGTGATTGATCCCGCTGCCATAGCAGCCGGATTGACGGTTACCCGGAATTACAAAATTAAAATCGCAGGAACAACCTATACCGGCGCTTCGCTCCATGGATTTAATTTCCCCGTTGGAGTTACTCTGGTGAAATGGTATGGCACAGATCAGTTCGGCAGGTTGGATTCTTGTCAATTTAATGTAACTATAGATCCACTTCCAATTGCAGTATTGGATTGCTCTGAACTTTCAGATCAGGCAGTATCTTCCGATTTCGCGGGAGCAACAATCTATACCCATCATGGAATTACCTGGGATCCGAAACCCGGCGATATTCAATTGACCACATTAACTCAACTTACTTACAGATTAAATGGTGCCACAACCGGAACCGGAGATTGGACGCTTGATGGTGTTGCTTTTAAATTGGGTAAAACAAACGTAACATGGATAGGAAAAGACCAATACGGATTTGTTGACTCATGTAAATTTGTGGTTTCTGTGATTATGACCTGTCCCGCCGAGGTAGTTTACGAAGGAGGACCTTACCACATTACCTCTCTTGCAGGTTTATGCTGGACCGACAATATGGCTAACAGAAACTACGCGAACGGAGATCCTATTGCTTTTGCAAGAGCATACCATTGCAATACCTGTACCGACTCAATATTCAATGCTTCCATTTTCGGATTGTTATATACCTGGTATTCTGCTGTTAATATCCCCGAAGGCGCAAACACATTGCCTCTCGCTGATGCAAACGGTCACGTGCAGGGTGTTTGCCCCGACCAATTCCACGTGCCCTCTCAAGCTGAGTTAGACCTGTTAAATCTATACCCATTGGCAGATTTGAAGAGTACCAATTACTGGATTATTCCGGGAACCAATGCTACCGGCTTCAACTCCCTCCCTGCAGGTAGGTATAACAGCGCTTTAAATCGTTTTGAAGACTTATACACTTTTACCGGTTACTGGACATCTTATGCCGGATCAAACATGACAGCGCTCTACCAATTTATCACCTATTACTGTGAGGGCGTACTAACCCAAGAAACAGTAAAAGCAGATGGATTGAGTGTGAGATGTATTATGAATTATTAAGATTTGTCATTTATAGTTTTAAGCGGCTGCCCTGTAAAGGGCAGCCGCTTATTTTTTTAAATAGTTTTTTACTTTGAAACGATCTTCTTACATCTCCTAATAGATATCAATCAACCCTTCGGGTGCGGAAATCGTGATGCTCTTGTTTTCGCGGTTCACCGTTTCAAAAATCTCATCCACTGCGGGAATTAATATTTCTTTGCCGTTAAAATCTATGTACATGATAGGTTGGCGACTGATCTCCATAAAATCAACACATTTGCCAATATTTCCTTTCTCTTTGTCTATAACGTCAAAACCAATTACTTCGTGGTAGTAGAACTTATTTCCGGTTAAGGGAGGTAAAAAACTTAACGGAAGATACAACTCCGCCCTGACCAAACTTTTTGCGGTTTCACCTTCCACACCCGAAAAGGTTATAATTGCCTGGTTATCGCCTTTGTAGATAAATTCCTCTATCATATAGGGCAACAGGTCATCTCCTTCCTGCACAAATACCGCGTCAATTGTTTTGTATTTTTCAGGTTCATCAGTATCTAAATAGATTACCACCTGACCTTTATACCCAAAGGTTTTCGTAATTACGCCCAAATAAAAAAAATCATTCATTTTTTTATTCTAATTTTTTAAATATTTCTACAACATTAATATTAAAATCTTTGGAAAGCATTTTCAGTGTTCTTTCGGGAACATTTTTTAAATCCAACAACATTAAAGCGTCCACACAATCGTTAAAATCAACATCAATATTGAAAGATAAAATTTTACCATTCAACTGCAAATAACGTTTTACCAACACGGGTAGCCCGCGCTGTTTGTTTTCCAAATCAATGATCAACTTGTCTAAAAGATCTAAACTGTTAATATCCTTTAAATAGCTTTTTACAAATCTAAATTTTTCTTGAGTTAAGGGATGAATCGGGGTAACAAATTTTCCATTGTAATAATCAAAATGATTTTTTCTGATATATCTTTCTATTAATGTTTTAGAAATTTTAGAATAATCATTTGAAATAGAGACAGGACCTAACAAGTAGCGATATTCTTCATGTTGTAATAAGACTTGTAAAATTCCTTTCCACAACAGCATCAATGTTACGGAGTTTCCCTGATAAGGTTTGATAATGAATGAACGTCCCAACTCAACGGTTTTGTGCAAAATGGGGTTAAGCGCTTTTCCTAATTGAAAAATAGAATCGGTATAAAATCCCTTTCTGCCGAATTTTGTAATAATCTCTTTGCCCATGCCAATGCGGTACGCCCCAACGATAGTTTCCTGTTCGTGATCCCAAATAAACAGTTGGTGGTAATAGGCATCGTAATTGTCAATATCGAGTTCTTTATTAGTGCCTTCACCCACTTCTCTGAAGGTAATTTCGCGCAGTCGTCCAATCTCTTCCATCACATAGTTGAGGTCGCGGGGGTGGGCAAAAAGCAAGGTAAACGGTCCTTGCCGAAAAAGGGTGTGCTCTTCTTTTAATTGATTGATTTCCTGAACGATTAAATCTCTATTTTGCGACGTAGCAATCGGCGTACTCACAATATTGGTAGTTTTTGGCGTATCTGTATTTCGATTGAGCGTTTTGCGGAGCAGGTCCACGTTCATCCTCACAAAATCCGCATACTCTTTATCGTTTAACGAAGCCACACGCAAAGGCATTATGGGCGCACCCACTGCCACTTTTACCGTAGTGTTATCTTTTCGGTTAAATTGACGTATTAACTGCATGGTGCGAAAAAACGGATGAAAAAAACCCCAAATATGAAAACTTGGAGAGTTTTTTCCCGACATAAACATCGGAATAATCGGCACATTCACTTTGCGGATAAATTTCATCATGGAATTGGGCCATTTTTTATCCTGTATTCTAACACCGTGTACGGTAGAGACCTCCCCAGCAGGAAACACCGCGAGACAGTTGCCTGCATGAACATGTTGCAACGCAGCCTTTATGGCTTTAATATTTTGAGCATTTTTTGCATCAAACGGGTCAACTTCAATAAAGAAATTGCTCAAAACATCCATTCTTCCCAAAAGAAAATTGCCTAAAAACTTTACATCCGGGCGGATGCGCGAAAGCAAGTCTATGAGCACAATGCCATCCAACATGCCGGTGGGGTGGTTGCAAATAAAAACGCAACTCCCTTTGTCCGGTATATTCTTCAAATTGGTTTCATCCACAACATATTTGATATTATGTTGAAACAGATAATGCGCGGTAACATCGTTTCCCAAATACTCCGCCGTAGCCGCGTATGAATCATTGAGTTTGTTGAATCCCAACACATGCATCATCAACTTAGAAAAAGATCTTCTAAGTCGGTTCGATTGACGCAGGATGTCTTGGGGGGAGATTAGGGGCATTGCATTAAGATTTTTTCGGTGGCGCCGAGGTTTTGGGCAACGTAAGATTTACAGATATTGCAGATGGTTTGGTAATATGCGGGGTTGTTTTGAAAAGTTTCTATCTTTTGCGCAATTTCGGAAAATTGTGTAACGGGGAATGCTGCACCCCGATGCACCAACTCGACTGCTTCGTTAAATTTTTGATAATGAGGTCCAAAGAAAATCGGTTTTTCAAAAACTGCGGCTTCCAAAATATTGTGCAAACCTGTTTTAAACGCGCCGCCAATGTATGCCACATCCGCATATTTGTATATTTTGCTCAACATTCCAATAGTATCAATAATTAATATTTGTGCATTGGAAATATCTTTTTCCTCTTTTTCTGAAAAACAAACTGTTGAAAATGAAGAAAATGTTTTCTTTATTTGGTCAATATGATTTAGATTTACCAAATGCGGCGCTATCACAAGTTTGTAATCTTGATGGATTTTTTGAAACAGATCAGACAAAAGTTTCTCATCGGGCTGCCAGGTACTGCCTGCCACCAACAATTTTTTATCTTGTTTAAAATCCAACATAAAATCCAACGTATAATCTTGTTTTGCAATGGCATATACCCTATCAAAACGGGTATCTCCCGTGATCAACGTGTTTGAAATCCCATGTTGGTTTAATAGAGTTTTAGATTCTTCATTTTGTATAAAAAAGAAACTGCATTTTTTGAGTTGTTTTAAAAACCAACCTCCATAATTTTTAAAGAAGTACTGATTTTTTCTAAAAATAGCAGAAACATAATAAAATGGAATCTCCGCTTGGGCAAGTTCATGGATATAATTATACCAAAATTCATATTTAACAAAGAAAACTTTTTGAGGTTTTACAATCTGAATGAATTTTTTAGCATTTTTTGGCGTATCAAACGGAAGATAAGTGATAATTTCCGCAATTTTATCATCTTTTTTTACTTCAAATCCGGAGGGAGAAAAGAAAGTGACTAAAAGTGTAATATTTTCTTCAGAATGTTTAATTTTTTCCATCAAAGGTTTTCCCTGTTCAAATTCTCCCAGCGAGGCGCAATGAAACCAGATAATATTTTTTTTATCTGCGCATTTTTCTTCAAGAACAGAAAAGATATTTTTTCTTCCTAAGCATGCTAATTGTGCTTTTTTTGAAAATAAGGAAGTTACTCTTATTATTAATCTAAAACACTGAATAAGAATTGAGTATAGCAGTCGCATAGCATATTAGTAATAATAAAATGTAGTAACGCGTTTTTTTTCATAAAAGGGTAATACCCAGCCTATTTTAACACCCACCAAACCACTGAATTTGTTTTTCAACTGATCTGTAGGACCTTTCATATCTCCGGCAAAAATATATCCTCTGTCGGGTTTAGAGAAGATCTCCCACACTTCTACTCCAATGTAAAAGCTTAGTACTCTTCTTTTTTGCATAAACAAGTAGCCAAAGAACTGATTGAGCGCTACCCCGGAAGAGCGTTGGTCGTATCCTAAACGATAAGTTTTTTGGTCAATTTGCGGAAAAAAGTTATTAGGATCGGTGAAGTGTATTTTGTGTCCGAAAAAACCTACCCCGCATTTGAGCCATAGCCCTGAGTTTTTCCAACGGTCTAAAGGAAATATCTTTCCTACCGTAGCCCCAAGGTACCAGTATCTTCCCTCATAAGTCAGCACCACATTATTATTCCCTGCTGCATTAAAAAAAACATACTTCTCTCCCCCCTTACTATCATAAGTTACAATAACCATATCTCCCAATATATCTTGTGGTTTTTTAATAATCTTACTTCCAAACATATAATTTCCCATGACGTCGAAAGTCCAATTAGATTTAGTTTTAAAGGTAAAGTCAAGCCCGATATTATAGTTAAAATCGAACGTAGAAGAGAGATATCCTTTTCCGAAAGGGAACTGAACAGAAAAATTCGGACTTGCCCAAATCATAAATGTGGCGGTATCTACATATTTATTTTCGCGCCGGTAATATTCCTGAGAAAGAATATTGTTCAGCATAAATAAAGAGAGGGTAAGAAGAAAAAGTATTTTTTTACTCATAATGGCTTCATTTTGTAATAATTATTCAATAAACGTAATACACTTGAAGATAATTGTTGATAGACAAAATCTACAAGCAAACTATTTTCAAAATATTTTTGAAAAATATTGGTAAGATGATACAGAACATCTTCTTTTACACTGTAATTAAAATATCCGGTGAAAGCAAGAGTTTGATCTTTAATTACCAACAAGAAAATTTTCTCATCTCGTAGATTAATATAAATGATATTTACCTTATTTGGAAATTTATCACATAAATTGTTATAGATGTGTGTTACCTCGTGAACAGTTTCTTCATCTTTTGAGTTTGGATAAATTATGAAAAAGTTTTCCAACTTATCTATGCCAAAATTTTTGGGGTGGGGTGGGGGGTACATCACTTTCCAATATTCGAGAATCTGTTCTTGAACAAATAACTCATTAGGAATTAAGCAGAATGGAGTATTGTACAGTGTTGTAGGCATTTTCAATTCATTAATGCTGGTTTATATGGGGAGCAAAAATAAATATTTAATTGAATTTTGCTAGATTATTTTCGTTAGCGCCAACCGAAATCCATAGTTATCTCCGCGTTCGTTCGGGGGGCGTATATAGCGGAACGACACGCGGCAGCCTTGTGCTGTGCTGCGCCAACTGCCCCCGCGCAAAATGCGGTAGTACCCATAATCGGGACCAGTGGGATCTGTAGATGGTGATTGGCGATAATAATCCAGATTGAACCAGTCGCCACACCACTCCCATAAATTGCCGCACATATCGTAAATACCCAGTTCGTTTTTATTTTTGGCGCCTATTTCGTGAATCGTTTCGTTGCAATTATCATTATACCATGCCACTTTTGTAATATCATTGCTTCCGCTGTAGGTGTAGTTTTTGCTTTTTTTCCCTCCCCGCGCGGCATATTCCCACTGCGCTTCAGTGGGAAGACTGAATTCATACCCTTGCGGCAACTGTTTGTATAATAACTGATTCAACTTTTCACAAAATTGTTCACATTCTTCATAATTGATGTAATAGATGGGATAGTAATCGCCCTCGCCGCAAAGTTCCAA
>JGI24696J40584_12961260_pt1 | contig 12724 bp, 14 predicted proteins | sample TergutCo191P4_FD_40584 | JGI IMG/M metagenome (IMG submission 40584)
CAAAAGATAATAATTATGATTTTATATTCAATAGAAATATGATAAATTTTGAAAAGATTATTGAAGAAAATAAAAAATTAATTGAAAAATTTAATAATGAAATCTACATTTAACAAAAGCAAAAAGAGTAAGAATAATTCTTTCTACGGGGAAGTATCTTGGGGAGAGCTTTGATTTGCCAAGCCTTGACGCTCTGTTTTGGTTTTTGCTTGCGGAACTGAATTGAAAAAATTTCATTTTAAATAATAGTAAAAGCTTGCTGGGGAGGCTCAAAAGTTCTAGAATTTTACTTGACGGTTATTTGATTGTTGCATAATTTATGAAATTTTCTATATTTGTACTCGTCATGGCAAACTAAGGAGAATGAAAAATGGCGAAAAATATAGAACCACAGCTTAAACTGATTAGTGGCTATCTTAAACTTGAAAAACAAGTAAATTTCGTGATACCTGAATATCAGCGTGGGTATTCGTGGAATATTATTCAGTGCGATAAATTATGGCAAGATATTGAAGCATTTATTGAATCTGGTGGAAAAGACCCATACTTTTTTGGCACGATTATAGTGGATTGTTCACAAGATAATAAGTTTAGTTTGATTGATGGGCAGCAACGCACAACAACTTTTTTCTTATTGCTTAAAGTATTGTTGATTAGATTAAATGAAGTTTTCAAGAATTTACCAAGTAATGATGAGGCTTCAGAGGCTTTAAAAGAAGGTATTAAAGAAAATCGCAATAAAATTATTGGTATTTTATATAAAGCTGACGTTGAAGACCGAATAGAAATATTGAGTGATTGGGAAAAGGCAAAGGGAATTTCAATATTAGAAAATAAATCAATCAATGAGCAGCATAAAGATGAAGTGAAAATTATTGTCGAAGCAAAGGATTTTGCTGAGGCCGAGCAAAATGTCTATAAATTTCCTCGGAGAAAGCAAGATTTTAAATACACAAATCATTTTAGGAATTTCAAATATTTTTACAGCAAATTAATGGAAAAATCAGAATCTAAACTTAACTTGTTTGCAAAAGTATTTTTGGAAAAATGTCAGATTATTGAAATTCGCAGTTGGCAAATAGAACAAGCAATTACAATGTTCAATTCGCTCAATTCAACAGGCATACCACTTTCAGATGCAGATATTATTTCGGCACAACTTTTTTCCAAAGCTGGCGATAAAGTGAAAGAATTTAACGAGCAATGGGAAAATATAAATAGATTAGCTGGCGAGTTGAGTACGCAAAAAATTGTAGATATTAATGCGATATTGATGCAGTTTATGTATATTAATCGGGCAAGCAACAGAGAATATGTAAAATATGATTCTGTTGATGTAACGACACCTGGTTTGCGGAGATATTACACCGATATTAGAAAAGAATTGCTTGATGAACCACTAAAGTTGTGTAATGAGTTGCAAAAAATTGCAGAAATTTGGCAAATAGTTAAAGATTATCAGATTGTCAAGCTGCTTTTGAAATTTAACGAAAATATAAAATTGTATTTATCTGGATATTTGTATCGTTATGAAATGGATAAAATTACCAAAGACGAAGTATTTGATATCATGGAAGTAAGCGAGTGTTTATTGAGATTATTCGCTTTATTGGAGTTGGTCGATGCAGGTTACTCAAGCAGGAATTTTAAGACATTTTTGTTTAGAGAAAACATAAAATTAGTAGATAAGAACATTTCAATTCAAGAAATTAAGCACGATTTTAATAAACATATTTGTGAAAACTGGAACGAGGAGAGTATTAAAGATTCTATTCGTGAATATGATAAAAATATCTTGGTTTATCTCAATGAATATTTATACTCTAAAAGTAAGAATTCTAAATTTGATTTTGATGAAAATGTAAATATAGAACATATTATGCCTGTAAGTGGTAGAAATATTGATGCAATTCGACAAGATGCTGGAATCGTTGACAAAGATGAGTTTAATAACTTAGTCAGTAAACTAGGAAATAAAATATTGTTGGAAGAAGATATAAATAAGTCAATAGGTAATGAGTGGTTCAAAACTAAAAAGCAAACTTCAATTGACAAAAAAACTGGATACAAAGAAAGCAAATATACTATTGCAAGATCTTTAACTTCTTATCCAAAAGATAAATGGGAAAAAAACGATATTAATGCTGCGACGGAAAAAGTAATGGATAGAATAGTTGCGTTTATTTTTCAAAAAGAAGTAACGGGTACATAAGCATATAGGATGTTTAAAGTGAAGAACGGGATAGTTTATATTGTTCAAAATAGAGCATTTTCTAATTTGTTCAAAATAGGGTATACTGAAGAAGACTCTACTAAAGATCGAGGGTTAAATGGGCCGAATGTGCCAGAAAATTTTGATATCTTATATGAATATAAATGTAATAATCCAAAAAAGATTGAAGGTTATTTGCATGAAATATTTAAGCGCTATAGGTATAAACCAAGAACTAAGAAAAAGTGTGAGTTTTTTAAGGAAGAATGTTTAAATGATGCGATGCGTATATTAAAATTTTTAGACACCCTTCCACATCAGGAATGGTCTGAAGAAATTTCTGAAGAAATATTTTACTTTGATGGCACGATTATTATTAGATGGCAAAAAAAAGAAGATGTTATTGTAATGAGAGGGAGTAAAATTGCTAATTTTTACTATGATAAACGCTTGAAAAGTAAATTAGAACACTTGAGAAAAAAATATAGCAAAAGCATTCTAGGTAAAGATTTAATAGGCGATATACATTTTAATTCCCTACGTGAGGCTATACAATTTTGTTATAGAGGAGCAGTAAAAGATATAGATATTTGGAATGGTTTAAAGAAAAATAATATGACAAAAACATTGGATGAAGTGTGTATAACGCTATATAAAAAGACTCATAAAGAAAAAATAGTCAATGAGTGTTTAAAGCTATATAAGAAAGTTTATAAATTAAACGTCTTTAGAAAAAGCGGAGTTATGAAATGCTGAAGAAATTTTAAGCAAATCCAGAACCCTTACCGCCTTATAATCCCATATATTGCAACTTACATCGCATACCATAGGCATAACGCCGTTGCATTCCTTCAACAATGTTTCTGAAAAGTTCAATGGGTCATACAGTTCTTTTTCTTCATCCCTGTGTTTATTTCCGTGGTTATGCCCATGAAAAAAATAATGAATTCCTTTTTGGCTGTATTTTACAACGGAATTTATTGTTAATTTGTGAACAAAAAAGAATTTTAAATCGCCATATTCTATAATAACGCCTTCGTCAACAGCATTATTTTCAAAAACGAATCCATATTTAGCAAGCGAGTTATCGTGATTGCCACGAAAAAACTTGACTTCTATGCCCATATCCTCTATTTTCTTTTTAGCTTCACAAGCAAAGTTATATTTCATTTCCTTTTTTCCCCATACAAAATCTCCGCCATATAGCAAAATTGAACCAGCCTGAATTATGCTTAGATTTTCAAAAATCTTTTGATTCATTTCTTCAACTGTACTAAACGGACGCTTGTCGTGTTTTAATATATTTTCATGAAATAAGTGCCAGTCACTGGTAACCCAAAGTGGGCGAGTTTGGCTTATGGTTAGAGTTTTCATTTTCAGCAAACTTTCCAAATACGCCGAATTTCTTTTAACCCATTATCTTTAGCTTCATCAGCAGCATCTAAGATATTCTGAGTTTCATCTTTCAAACCTACTTTACCCAACGCCTCTTTAATTATCATTGTTTCTGTTACCATATAGACCTCTTTCTTCTCCGGTTATCAATCAAAAAGCCAATCTTCATAACCATGATTTCGGTTAATGCGAAGTTCAGAATCTTCATAGAATACTGCAGATTCGCCTATAAGCTGATCTATGCTATCTCCGTGGGATATGAAGCCGCTAGAATATATTGTAAAACCTTTTTCTAAAATATCCAGAGCATTGGAATGATGCTTTGACTTGCGAGCTTCTTCTTCCGTGCAATTAATCTTCTTAAGATATTCTTCTTTTGTAGACATTGAAACTCCATCGTCGTTGAGAAACTCATAGATTCGCTTTCCAATGTCAAGAGTCAATTCTTTAATTGGATAAGGCGACACATTTGGTGTAAATCCAAATACTTTTTCCAGCTTATCACGCAGGGCATCGCCACTTAAAGTGCTTGCTAGAACGAAGGAGCCAGATGACGAATTGCTAACAAAACCAGTACGAATTTTCATAGCGATAAAATAGAAAATATATGAAAATTTCCTTTTGCAGCTCGTCCGCATTGCTTAATGGAAAGCAAAACAATGGCGTTCAACTTGGATAAACGAGAATCTGTTTTGGCTAATTCTATCAACTCATAAAGAGTAAAGATAGTTTCTTGCGCTAAAACAAAATGGCAATTGGTTTGCTTCAGTCCATATTGCGTCAAATAAAAAACTGAATTTGCGAATATTTCTTTTCCGGTCATTCCCAAGCCAAAAGCTACTTGGGTTAAAGTTCTATTTGGGTTAATCTTTTCAACTACAGATTTGAAAGTTTCAAAAAAAGTATTTTTTCCATAAGGCTTGTTGTCTTTGTAGCAATACGGGCAAAATCCAGCACAAATTTCCGTTATTTCAAAATCAAGAATTTCTGGGCCAAACGTAGAGAATTCAGGGTCATCTTTTTCTGTTGCGCCCCATCGTGCAAATGTGCCGTTTTTCAGATTGAAAGAATAGTTATAATCTGGAGAACAAAAGTATTTCCAGTCGCCATTGTAACTTATTTTGAAATCTTGCCTCATAATGCCTCAATAGCAGTGGAATATAGAAATTTTTAGAGTTCAAAATATCAGAAGAATAAGATGAGCGTTTTGTATATTACCACCAAACAACCAAATGCAGGTTTGCAAATGAGCATAGTCAGTTTACAAGAAGTTTCTGCCAATTCATGGATAGCTAAATACCATGGAAATTACGGTGTTTATACAATAAAAGTAAAAACCGACGGAAAGAAAATAATAGATTTCTCTTGTTCTTGCCCTAGCGATTATTACCCGTGCAAGCACATACCTATGATTGAGAAGGCCATTAAACAAGACATTGCAGATAATGCGAAAAATGACAAGAAGAACGATATAACGGTTGAACAATTGTTGGAAAAAACAAATCAAAAGGAGTTGTGCGATTTTATAGTCAGGCTAGCCAAGCATAATTCGGAATTTAAAAATGCTGTTTTCTTGGAGTTTTCAAATAAAATAGATAAAAAGGATTTTAATAGTTATGTGTCGCTATTGCGAAGCGCATTGAGCAAACTTCACTTTGGCTATGAAGACATAGAATACGATGATTATATTGAGATAGACGAGTTGGATCAGTGGCTTGATAAAGCGCAGGAATATATTGACCTGAATATTCCAAATGAAGCAATTCTTATTTGCAAAGCCTGCATAGAGGAATACGCTTCGTGGTGCGGAAAGCAAGATATCGAAATTGAATATTTTGACATAAACTACCAAGAGCAGCCCTTTGATATTTTAAATCAGGCCATCTCTATGCCCGGAGTAGATTGCAAGGAATTGTATGATTATTGCAGAGCAGAGATGTCGAAACCAAAATATGAAAACTTGGATATGAAGAATTGTTTTAACGAGTTGTTCGCGAATTTGTCTGAATCAGGAATGAGAGGAGTAACGCAAATATAGAATTTTCTACTTTAAACTTATGGGTACAAAAAAACATAATTGTGAAAATTGCTCAATTAGAGCAAGATATGACAAAAATCCTAAATCGTTATTAGGTCGCTTATGGCGTTGGCATGTAAATTTTTGCCCTGGCTGGAAAGGATATATGAATTCGTTAACCGAAGAGCAAAAGCAGGCATTGAAAGATAAATATGGGCTTAGGTAGCATATTTTAACAGGAAAATTTTTCTAAATTACTCCATGGCATAATGGCTTCAATCAAACTTCAAAATTTATCTTTTCGCTACAATGCGCAAAAGCAAATACTCGCAAATGCCACTGTTCATTTAACAGAAGGCTGGGTATCCTTAACCGGAGAAAACGGATGCGGAAAATCAACGCTCCTAAAACTTTTGCTCGGACTGGAAAAGCAGGGTAGCGGAACAATCGCAATAGAACCGCCAAACGCAAAAATGCACTACTGCGAACAGGAGCTCAGCGAACCGAATCAAACAATGCTGGACTTCGCCCAGGACTACGAAAATCTTGCTTGCAGGCTTCGCTCCATGCTGAAAATAGATGCGGAAATGCTCGAACGCTGGCAAACGCTTTCACCCGGCGAACAAAAACGTTGGCAAATAGGCGCAGCCCTAAATGCGGAATGCAACATACTGCTTCTGGACGAACCCAGCAATCATTTAGATGCCGAGTCCACAGAACTCTTGCTGAACTCATTGAAAAGTTTTAATGGCATTGGCATAATAATCTCGCACAATCGCACACTGCTGGATAGCTTAACGACTGCCACAATGCGAATTTCTTGCGGCAGCCTGCAACTTTGCAAACTTCCTTACAGCCAAGCAAAAACTATTTGGGACAGCGAATTGCAAGAACAAAGAAATGCAAAGGAAGCAGAGCGCAAAGAGTTGAAAAATATAAAACGCAAACTTCAGGAAGAGCGTGAAAAGCAGGATAGGGGAGCGGCTAATCACAGAAAAGACTTGGCAAAAGGCTCGCCGGATTCCAGGTCAATAATGGCGGGGAATGTAGCTTCTTGGGCAGAAGCGAGAGGCAGCAAAAACATAGGCATTTTGCGGAGCAAAAAGGAAAAAGCGGAGCAGAGCATTCTGGCAACTGAAATTCGTTCTCCGCTTGGCAATGCGATTTTTATGGAATATGAGCAACCTTCAAAATCTGTGCTCTTCAATATACGCTCGCAAAATATTATGGCAGGCGATTGCGTTGTTTTGCCGGATTTTAATTTTGAGCTAAAGCGAGGCGAGCATGTTTGGCTGAGAGGTGCAAACGGCACGGGAAAAACAACTCTGTTAAAGCACCTGATTAAAACCACAATTATAGATTCGCAAAAACTGCTTTACTTGCCGCAATCGCTCAGCGAAGACAGCATTGCCGAGCTTCTTTCCAAAATAAAAGAGCTGAATTCAAAAGAGCTTGGCCGCATTATGACTATTTTCGCTTCTCTCGGCTGTTCTCCGGGAATTGTGGAGAGCGGAACTTCAATGTCTCCGGGCGAAGCGCGCAAACTTCATTTAGCGTTTGGAATGGGAAAATTTGCATGGGCTTTGCTTCTTGACGAGCCTACGAATCATTTGGATTTGCAGTCCATAGAGCGTTTGGAAGTTGCGTTGAAAAATTTCCCCGGAGCCTTGCTTTTGATTAGCCACGATAAAGTTTTTGCGGAGAACTGTACGAATAGGGTGGTGGATTTTCTATATTCACTATGATTTTTTGAAGGAAGGTACAGGCGTTATGAAGAAAAAAAAGGACATTGAAGAGCCTGAAGCAAATGTTTATCAGAGTATTAGAAATATTCTAGTTCAAGCTCGTTCAAGAGCTTATTCTGCCATAAATTCCGCTATGGTGGAAGCGTATTGGGAAATCGGGCGGCATATTGAGCAAGTTGTTGGCGATCGATCTGAATATGGCAAAGGTTTGTTGCGAGATATTTCAAAGAAGCTGATGGTTGAATTCGGCAAGGGGTTTGATGAGAGCAGTTTGCGGCGAATGCGTCAATTTTGTCAGGTTTTTCCAATTCGTGCCGCACTGCGGCACGAATTAAGTTGGACTCATTATCGGCTTTTAATGAAAATAGACAATGTTCCTAGACGGGAGTTTTATCTCAAAGAATGCGCTGACAGTAACTGGAGTTCTCGTCAACTAGAACGGCAAATCAACTCTTTCTTTTATGAGCGTCTGCTTGCTACCCAAAAAGAGGGTAAAGAAAGCGTAAAAAACGAAATTCAGAAAACTGAGCCTAAAATAGAACCCGATTATATTCTAAAAGACCCTTATATTTTGGAATTTCTTGATTTAGACGAGAATAAAAAATATCATGAAACGGAGATTGAGCAGGCTCTTATTGAAAAATTGCAAGGATTTCTCTTGGAGTTGGGAAAAGGTTTTTCATTTGTAGCCAGGCAAAGGCGTATTACGATAGAAGGGGATCATTATTATGTGGATTTAGTTTTTTACAATTATATTCTCAAATGTTTTGTTGTTATAGATTTAAAAACAGGCAAACTAAATTATCAGGATGTCGGTCAGATTGATTTTTATGTACGGTATTTTGATGATCAGGTTAAATTGCCGGAAGATAATCCAACTATAGGCATTGTTTTGTGTGCCGAAAAAAATGATACTATGGCAAAGTATTCTGTGTTATCGGATAAAGACAATTTGTTCGCTTCAAAATATATGCTTTATTTGCCGACAGAAGAAGAGCTTAAGCTAGAATTGGCTCGCGAAAGAGAGTTGCTGGAAAGCCAACGAGTGTAAGGGAAAGCCTTCCTTTCGCTGATATATTTTCTATATTAAAGAGGTTATATGAATTCTAAACCTTCAATAGAAGAGAGAAAACACGCATTGCGTTTATACAAGCAGGCGTGCAAAATAACACAACTCATTATGCAAAGTTATGACATAGACGAATATAATGCTATTACAGATTTCTATCATTCAGAAACCTACAAATTGCTATCTGACTACAATACGAAATTATGGTGGTATAGCGTATATGCTATTTTTGACATTTATAAAACTGAAAGAGAAACCGGTTCAATTTTCAATTCCCCATATATTTTTGGAGAATGCGTATGAAAGAGCTATCAGAAGAATCTCGCTATTTTTTATACTTGGTCGAGCAGTACGCTTTGCATAAAGGCATTACAGGCAGGCAAGCACTTGATTTGTTTGAAAAGAAAAAGCTTATTGAATACATATATGGTATGTATTACACATATCACACAGAGCGTGTGGAAAACGCTATTGATGACATTGATAGGAATATGTAAAGGGGAAGCATTCCCTTCGCTTCAACCGCCTGTGGCGTTTTCCGCTATCCCTTCTGGCCCGGACTTCGTTGCTTTTTGTGAAAGCTAATTTACTATATTCATTATTGTGAGAATCTATTTGGATAATTGCTGTTATAACAGACCCTTTGACGATCAGTCTGACATAGTTATTAAGCTGGAGTCGGAAGCTGTGTCTTTTATACAAGAGCAGATAAAGAGCGGAAAATTAGACTTAGCATGGTCTTACATTATGGATTACGAAAATTCATTCAATCCTTTTGAGGACAGACGGATTTCCATTGAAAAATGGCAACAGCTCGCAAAAGAGGATATAGACGCAAGCGATAAAATAGTGGAACAGGCTGAAAACTTGATGTCGCTTTGCATTAAAAAGAAAGATGCTTTGCACATAGCTTGTGCGTTGCATGCGAAGTGCGAGTATTTTTTGACAACGGATTTGAAATTATTGAATAAAACGATAAACGGAATTTCAATAATAAATCCTATAGATTTTCTTAAAATTCAAGGAGCTCAAGATGACAAGTGACACTATGGTTAGAACTGAAGGTACCAAAGTCTTAATAGACGCTCTTGGTTTGCAGCTTGCTACTCGCTTTTTTATGCTTATTCAGCGAGAGCCGTTTGATTATACAAAATGGCAATGCGACCTTATGGAAGATATGTCCGTAAAGGAGATAAGCGACAAGGCGGCAGAATACAGACGGCAAAGAAAATAATTTTTAAGCAAATTGCTTTGCTTAATGGATTTTTCCAAAAGTTCAACACTGTCCATAATGGAAAATGGAGAAAATTTTATGGACAAAGCTTCTGGGGTTAGGTTGCTGTTGATTTAGCAAGGGAAAGCCTTCCCTTAGGAACCGCCGTTGGCGTTTTCCGCTATCCCTTCTGGCCCTGAGAGCGTGGCTTTTTCTATATTCCATACCATGAAAACAATCGAACAATCCTTAGATTCGGCTTTTTTGAAACAAAAACCTGAAAACAAAGAAATAGAACTTTTTAAAAAAGAATTCGCAATTCTGCAGAATCGCATTTCGGTGAAAGAAAGCGAGGAATTCCATAAAAATATAATAACAGAATTTCTTAATGCAGTTTATTACAAAAATAGCTACTACATAAACACAAAGGGGAAAACCGATTTAGTTATCCACAATGGTAATAATACCACTTCGTCTGTCGGAGTGCTTATAGAGGCAAAAAATCCAGTAAACAGAGCGGAAATGCCTAGTCGCGAAAACTTGGATGTTAAGTCGTTTCAAGAGTTGGTACTGTATTATTTGCGAGAAAGAAAGACTGGAAAAAATTTTGAACTTCGCTATCTTATTATTACCAATATCTACGAGTGGTTTGTTTTTGACGCACGGAATTTTGAAAATACATTTGGAAGTGATACAAAATTAGAAAAAGCCTTTACAGAATTTGAGAATAAAAAATCTGCAATTACTTCAACTGACAAATTTTACAAAGAAGTCGCTTCTCCTGCTATTAAAAAGCATCTAGAAAAACTTGAATATACATATTTTGATATTCGTGATTATAACAGCAAAGACGATAGAAAATTAATTGCTTTGTGTAAATTTTTTCACCCAGTGCATTTACTTAAATTACATTTAGCTAGTGACAGCAATCAACTGAATAGAGATTTTTACGCCGAACTTCTGCATATTATAGGGTTGGAGGAAGTAGCCAGAGATGGCAGAAAATTGATAATTCGTAAAGAAGCCGATAATACAGGCTCAATCATAGAATCGGCTATACATCAAATTCAATCCGATGATAGCAAGGCATTAAGCGATTCGCAATACGGAAAGAGTCGGGAAGAGCGAGCTTTTGACGTTGCATTTAGGTTGTCTATTATCTGGATTAATCGTATTTTATTTTTGAAATTGCTTGAAGCGCAAATTCTTAAATATCATAATGGCAATAAAGACTATGCGTTTCTTTCTACCGATAAATTAAAAAGTTATGGGGATTTAAATGATTTATTTTTCTCAATTTTGGCAGTAGAAACAAATAAACGTTCAGGGAATTTAAAAATAAAATTCGACAAAGTTCCTTATCTCAACAGCTCTCTATTTGAGCAAACAGATATTGAAGGAAACTCTATTTACATTAGAGCATTAGGAAATATCACGGATTATGTGCAGTATCCAAAGTCTATATTGCTCAGAGAGAAACCTTTTGCACTTCCAGCTTCGCACTTAGAATATTTGTTACGTTTTTTAGATTCTTACGATTTCAGTAACGAACGTTCGGATGATGTTTTGAGAGAAAATAAACCTCTCATTTCAGCTTCGGTATTAGGGCTCATTTTTGAAAAAATAAACGGTTATAGAGATGGTTCATTTTTTACGCCATCGTTTATTACAATGTATATGTGTCGGGAAGCAATTGGAAGTGCTGTTATTCAGAAATTTAATGAAACTAAGAATTGGAATTGCCAAGATATTAAAGATGTTCATAATAAAATAGAGGATATTGAAGAAGCAAACGAAATCGTTGATTCCATACGAATTTGCGACCCTGCTGTTGGTTCTGGGCATTTTCTTGTCTCTGCTTTAAATGAAATGGTTTATTTGAAATATGAGTTGGGAATTTTGGTTGATAAAAATGGAAAAAAACTCAGAGATTATAATGTACATATTGAAAATGATGAGTTGATTATTACCGACAGTGATGAAAATTATTTTTCCTATAATCCAAAAAATATGGAGAGCCAACGAGTACAAGAAACGCTTTTTGAACAAAAGCGAAAAATAATAGAAAATTGTCTTTTCGGCGTGGATGTAAATCCAAATTCTGTAGAAATATGCAGATTGCGTTTGTGGATTGAGCTGTTGAAAAATGCTTATTATTGTGATAATGGGAAAGGAGAGTTAAAAACCTTGCCAAATATTGACATAAATATAAAATGTGGAAATTCGTTAATTAGTCGTTTTGATTTATTTGAAAATGCAAAATTAGATCACCCTACGCAATTGAAATTGCAAGAGCTTACCAAGAGTTATAAATATCAAGTTTTTCTTTATAAAAATTGCACAGATGATAGAGAGACTAAAAAAGTTATCCGTAAAAAAATTGAAGAAATCAAAAGATCTTTTAGTGAAATAAATGATACAAAAGACATAGATTTTTCTAAGTGGTGTGAAGCTAAAAATAAGTATAATGCTCATGCTTACTCTATGCGTTTTGGAGATGATAAAGGTGAATGGGAGAGAGTACTTGATGATTTGAAACAAACTGAAGAAAACCTTGGAAAAATATATCAAGAAAAAATAACTAATGCTTATTCCAATGCTTTAGAGTGGAGTTTTGAGTTTCCAGAGGCGATGGATGAAGATGGAAAGTTTGTAGGCTTTGATGTTGTAATTGGGAATCCGCCATATATTCAATTACAATCAATGGGCAATATTGTAAATGTTTATAAGAATATGGCTTATGAAGTATTTGAACGGAAGGGTGATATTTATTGTCTTTTTTATGAGCGTAGTTATCAATTATTAAGAGGTCGTGGCAGATTATGCTTTGTAACTTCTAACAAATGGATGCGAGCAGATTATGGTAAAAAATTACGCAATTTTTTCGTTAAAAATACAAATTCCGAATTGTTAATTGATTTTGCTGGGACAAAAGTATTTGACGAAGCTACGGTAGATGTGAATATTTTAATGTTTGTTAAGGATAAAAATAGACAGAAAACGCAGGCCTGTATTGTAAAAAAAGAGGGTATAAAAAAAATGAACGATTTTATTAAACATAATGGCATAGATT
>JGI24696J40584_12961259_pt1 | contig 12715 bp, 15 predicted proteins | sample TergutCo191P4_FD_40584 | JGI IMG/M metagenome (IMG submission 40584)
AATATTTGTACTCGGCAATGGAAGATTACCGCATTGACATTATGATAGATAAAGGACCAAGTGCGCGTTCCATACAGATAGACCTCAATCCCTTTACGCTTGTGGGGGCGACCACTCGCAGCGGTATGCTCACAAGTCCGTTGCGGGCGCGGTTTGGCATCAATTGCCATTTGGAATATTACGATACGAATATCTTGAAAGAAATTATCAAACGCTCGGCAAGAATCCTCAATGTGCCTTGCGACGAAGATGCAGCGGTAGAAATTGCCGGTCGCAGTCGCGGAACGCCGCGTATTGCCAATGCCCTGTTGCGGCGTGTGCGCGATTTCGCCCAAGTGAAAGGCAACGGAAATATTGATTGCGAAATTGCCTGTTTCTCGCTCGAATCCCTAAACATCGACAAATATGGCTTGGACGAAATTGATAATAAGATTTTGCTTTGCCTTATCGACAAATTCCAGGGCGGTCCTGTGGGATTGACCACCATTGCCACCGCCATCAGCGAAGACCCGGGAACGGTGGAAGAAGTCTATGAACCTTTCCTTATCAAAGAGGGATTTTTGAAACGCACACCGCGTGGACGCGAGGTTACCGATTTGGCGTATAGGCATTTAGGACGGAACAGAATGATTAGTGAACAGCCTTCGTTGTTTTAGAGCCCACAAAGACACAAAGAACACTAAGAAGACAATGAAAAAGATTACAAAAATAATATCAAGAATTATACTGTTCATTACCATTTCAATTATATTGATTTTCTTTGGATTTTATATTTGGTTAAATTTGAGAATTGATAATGTTATAGATAAGGAAACATATCATCATTTGGTAGAAAGAATAAAAACAAGCGAAGATTTGCCTGATAGATTTTATGAAATGTATGGAAAAGTTACTGAATTTAACGAAAAATCAACAACCAATAAGCATCTTTTTAATAGACTTTTGAATATTTATGATTATCGTATAAAAAATCCTTGTCCTTGCGTTGACGCAGCGTATGGTTTCGGGTATTGTTATACCTTTGATAAATATACTGTTGGACTTGCTCTTGATAAAGACGTATCGCCCAAAAAGTGTTTGGATTTTTATTTGAGTAGATGTGATTTTTTGTATTATGCAATAGGAATTCAGAATGCAAGTCAATTTTATTATCAGAAAGATTTAGAACAACTCCGTGATGACGAAATGATTGAGTTATCACTAATGACAATTAACCCTTCACTCTATAACAAATTTAGAAATCCTGAAAGGTTGAAAGAGAGGGTTGAAGAAATAAAAACGAATAAAAAATAAATTATGATAAACATATTAGGCATAGAATCCACCCGCTGGTGCGGATTTGCAATCCGTGCCTTTATATTGTTTATTTGGCACGGATTGCAAATCCGCACCAGCGTAGCGAAAGTTTTTTTTACAATAAATTTTTTGATAATTCAAAAAAATATCATATCTTTGTAAGTGATAAAAATCAACACTTTTTCATATAAAAATGGAATTAAACGATAATATATTATCACTTATAGAAAATACACCTAACATTATTATGAAAGGCGTTGCTGCTCGTGTGAAAGAACGGCGCCTTGAACGTGCATTTACACAAAAGGAATTGGCTGTGCGTGCCAATATACCATTGCCGACATACCGCCGTTTTGAAAAAACAGGCGAAATTTCGCTTCGTAGTTTGGTGACGTTGGGCATTGCTTTGGGAATGACCGAAGAATTTTTTGCATTATTTTCCACCAAAACATACAAAAATATAGACGAATTGCTGAAATTAAACAGTAAAAAACGCCAACGAGGCACAAAAAATGGATAAAATAGATGTCATAGAAATTTTTATGAACAATAGTCGGGTTGGACGTATGTCATTGACCGGACAGGGTCTGTGCGCCTTTGAATACGATACGGAATTTCTGAAAACAGGATTTTCCATTTCGCCTTATTATTTGCCGTTGCAGTCGGGTCTGTTTATTGCTAAAAGTACGCCCTTTCGTGGCGGTTTCGGTGTTTTTGACGATAGTTTGCCCGATGGATGGGGAAGTTTGATACTCGACCGTTATCTTCGTACAAAAGGAATTGAGCCTGCACGATTGTCTGTTTTGCAACGCCTGGCACTTGTGGGAACAACAGGCAGAGGAGCATTGGAATACTACCCCGACAAAAGTGTTTCGGAAGAAAACGCATTTTTAGATTTCGACAAATTGGCGGAAGAAGCAGAAAAAATATTAACCGGAGAAAATTCGAGTGATTTTGTAGATACATTATACAAATATGGCGGCTCTTCGGGCGGTGCGCGTCCCAAAATATTTGCCACGATAGACAACAAACAATGGCTGATAAAATTTAAAGCAACAATAGACCCGCCCGATGTTGGAAAAACCGAATACGCTTATTCGCAACTTGCCCGAGAATGTGGCATCAATATGCCGGAAACACGCTTGTTTGAAAATAAATATTTCGGAGTAGAACGTTTTGACAGGACAACATCGGGAAAAGTACATAGTCTTAGCGCAGCAGGTTTGCTTCACGCCGATTACAGAATACCAAGCCTTGATTATGCTGTGTTGTTGAAAGTTTGTCTGAATTTGACTAAAAATATGGAAGAGGTTTATTCTTTGTTTCGTTTGCTGGTGTTCAATGTGGCAATATCTAATCGAGATGATCACGCCAAAAACTTTTCGTTTCAATATAAAAACGGCGCTTGGACATTATCGCCTGCTTACGACTTATTGCCCTCATCGGGTTTCAACGGCTATCACACGACAACCGTCAACGGACAAGGCAATCCAACTACAAAAGATATAATGCAAGCAGCAAATGATGTGGGATTAAATCGAAAACGTGCAGAAAGTATCGTAGAACAAGTGATGGAAACGTGTAAGAACAAGCCTTTGTAATACGTGCCTTTTATATTATCGTTGTTTCAGTTATGTGGCACGGATTGTAAATCCGCGCCAGCGGGAAAAACATTATGAATGATTTTTGACTTACAAAATATTTTCATATCTTTGCGTTCTAAATAATTTAAAATTATGGAAGCAGTATTAGAAAGACCAAAAACAAGTTTTCGCCCAACGGCAAAGCCGATAAAACAGCAAGAGGAAGTTTTGACTTACGAAATCTTGCAACAGCATAAACGAGAACAACAACGCCTTATTGCTGCGGGATTAATGGAAAAACCAAAAATCGTTTATGGATTTACGCCCGAGGAACGAGCAGCATTTGACAATGGTCGTTCTGTAGAGGAAGTGTTTGATGAGATTGCAAAAAAATATGGCTTCTAAAAAGGTTGTTTTCAGTGAAATAGCAGATGAAACGATAGGCAAATATTTTGAAAACTATCGCAGTTATCAATATGGTAATGATTTGCAAAAAAGGGCTTTTAATTATTCACTAACGAGAAGTGCGTTAATGCATATTGACGCTTTTTTTGACGATGTTTATACAAAAAACAACAAAGAATATATTGATAAGAAAATTGCGATGCGCTTCCAACATAGAAAGAATATCATTGAATACGAATACAAACTCATATTCTCCGCTCATCCATTCTTGACGCTCTTCTTCGTATAAGCCTTCAATATGAAATTGAACACCGGCTTGAATGTCTTTTTTCAATTTTTCTATTGATTCGCGAGCAATAACATATCCATCTAATTCGGGCAAGTGGGCGGATACACCACTGTTTACTTTACTGATTATTACTTTTAACTGTTTCATATTTTTTCGTTTTTAAACGGATTTACAAATTTTATTACTTCGCAAAGTCCTTGAATTTTAAATCTGATTGACGTTCCATACTTTTTAAATTATCTATTGACACATCTTGCGAAAGTTTACCATCGACCGTTACGGTTACCGCTGACGCGGATTTGCAGTGCCTGTTGCACAACTGAATAGCACAACCCACAAATCTAATTTATGCCTAATTTTCCAAACAAAACAACCTCAGTAGCAATAAGTTACGGCATACAACAACCTCATTACCTTATTTTATCTATCAGGATGAGATAATGAGGTTAATGTATTGATATTCAATTCGCTACTGAGGTTGTTCTGTTTGGAAAATTAGGTTTTTTTAATTGTGCAACAGGCACTATAAATTCGCGCCAGCGGGGGCAACAAGCACGTCTCGTCCGTGCTCAGATGAAAAAGTTTAAGTAAATGAAATAGAAAATATTATGTATGAGCGCACGGACTAAAATTTATACTATCAACGAGTTATTCGCAACGGAGAAACCTCAAAGATGACTTCTTCATTAAAATAATATGGAGGATAATACTCAAAAATATTATGGCTTGGAATATGATTATCTTCATCCTCAACAGTTCGCAGACCTGCTTTTGTTTTAACGAAAGAATATCTGTCAATGACAATATCATAAAAATCCTTCTGTGGATAGTTTTGCTTTCGTGTACATTCAATTTTAATTGTATTTGTAAAAGGAAGTTTAACATTTTCTATGGTTTTTTCCCAAGGTAACTGAACTGTTTCTTGAACTATTCCTGTTGTTGTAGAATATGTTAGCGTAATGTCATAAGTAGATAACAAATCTTCGCTGCCACAAAAATGATATGTTATATCCGCTATCGAGTACTCAATATCATCTTTTTTACAACCGAAAAATGTACAAAGAAACACACATACATACAATAATCTGTATAAATTATTACTCTTTTTCATAAAATTTTGTTTTTAAATGTTTATATTAAATTTATTTTAGACAAAAATCATTCGGATTTGCCGGATTGCCATACTGTAATTAAAACAGAAACAAGATTTTGATTATAAGTTATTTTACCTGTTCGTGAAGATGTCGTTTCATTTTCTAATACTGTACAATGAAAAATTTGCTCTTCCTTTTCTCCTGTTTTAGTAATAATTATCCATTCAGAAGGATTATCTAAAATAACGTTTGTGTTAGATGGAATCGAAATATCAAACGTTTCCTCTTTATAACCGAAATCAAATAATTTCATTATAGATACAGATGTATCCATTTTTTCTTCTTTGCGACAAGAAATAAATCCCATCGACACCACAATTAAAGCAATTACGGCTGCTAATGTTACAAAATTTTTCTTCATTATTATATTCTCCTATAATTTTCTTCAAAATCTCGTTATATTTTTTTTAGTTTAAAAGATTTTGAATAGTTACTCCTTCTACTCTTGTGGCTTTTCGTAGGAAATAATTTGCCCGTTTTTAGGAATTTCTGCTTTCCTTGTAATATGATTTAAGTGTTTTTACAATTTCACTTTGCATTTTTTTGAAACAATTGCAATTCTGTTTTATATGTTGTAACGGATTTCGACGTCGAATTTTCAATTTTTGACAATAAAAATAGCGCGGAACAACCTTTCTGAACCAAAGGTTTCCACGCCTACAACATCTGATAAGTCGTTCCACACCGCAACACACGGCATTTCGCTAACTACTCTTGATGTTGTTGCTTGAAATTCAAGCAAAGTGGAAAAGTTTGGTTCAAGAATATAGCAAATCGCTATTTAATAATCTGTCTTATATTTGCGTATTATTTACGCTTTTATTTTCGACTGCAAAAATTGCAATTTATTTTGTCTTTTGCAAGAAAATATTCAAAAATCTCTAAAAAAAGAATTTGTGACAAAATGAAGAACTTTTGCATTTACAAAAAATATCGTACTTTTGCGCTGCAAATCAACAAAATAATGAATTTCAAATACGACATAATAGTTATCGGTGCGGGACACGCGGGCTGCGAGGCGGCTTCGGCGGCGGCAAGGCTCGGCTCAAAAACCGTACTGATAACGATGGATATGAACAAAATTGCGCAAATGAGTTGCAATCCTGCCATTGGCGGCATTGCCAAAGGACAGATTGTGCGCGAAATTGATGCGCTCGGCGGTTTTATGGGCATCGTTACCGACCGCACAGCTTTGCAGTTTCAAATGCTTAACCGCTCGAAAGGTCCCGCGATGTGGAGCCCGCGCTCGCAAAGCGACCGTATGAAATTCAGCGCAGAATGGCGGCACACGCTCGAAAATACGCCGAATTTGGATATTTGGCAAGATGTTGTAAGTCAATTTATTATAAAAAATAATACCCTTTTTGGCGTGAAAACCAAACTTGGTGTGGAATTTTCCGCAAAAGCCGTCGTTCTGACTTCCGGCACGTTTATGAACGGATTAATCCACGTTGGCAAAGTGCAAATTTCCGGCGGACGTGTCGCGGAACCCGCTTCGGAAGGCTTGTCGAACCAACTTGCCGAAATTGGTTTTACAGTCGATAGAATGAAAACCGGCACGCCGGTACGAATTGACGGACGAAGTGTAAATTTTGCCGATTTCATCGAGCAAAAAGGCGAAAATGGCTTTCATAAATTTTCGTACTTGGATTTCAAACCGCGCCCGCTGAAACAGTTGAGTTGTTGGATGGCTTACACGAATGAGGAAGTGCACAAAGTTCTCCGCAGCGGATTGTCAGATTCGCCCCTTTTCAACGGACAAATTACGAGTATCGGACCGAGATATTGCCCGAGCATCGAAACAAAAATCGTAACATTTGCCGAAAAAGAACGCCATCACCTTTTTCTTGAGCCCGAAGGCGAAACTTCGCAGGAATATTACCTCAATGGTTTTTCGTCCTCTCTCCCACTCCACATTCAAATCGGCGCATTACAAAAAATCAAAGGTTTTGAAAATGTGAAAATTTACCGTCCGGGTTACGCCATTGAGTACGATTTTTTCGACCCGACACAACTCACGCACACGCTCGAAACCAAACGCATCAAAAATCTCTTTTTCGCCGGACAGGTGAATGGTACGACCGGTTACGAGGAAGCAGGCGGACAGGGCTTGATTGCGGGCATCAACGCGCACATCAATTGTCACGGCGGCAAACCGTTTACGCTTGGGCGCGACGAGGCATATATCGGCGTTCTCATCGACGACCTTGTAACCAAAGGCGTTGATGAGCCATACCGTATGTTTACTTCGCGAGCCGAATACCGCATTCTCTTGCGGCAAGACGACAGCGACGCCCGCCTCACGCCAAAAGGTTACGAACTCGGTTTGGCAAACGGCGAACGTTACAAACTGCTCGAAGAAAAGTTGGAAAAACGCGATGAATTAATACATTTTATCCGGAATTACTCGGTGAAACCGCAGGAAATTAATCCTTTGCTCGAAAAATTAGGAACTGTGCCATTGAAACAGGGCGTGAAACTGCTTGATATTTTGTTGCGTCCGCAGATAAATTTATCCGATTTCATCGGCGAAATTCCCGCTTTGCAAACCATCTGCGACAGCATCGAAAACCGCAAGGAAGAAATTATCGAAGCGGCGGAAATTCTTTTGAAATACGAAGGTTACATTGAGCGCGAACGCGGCATTGCCGAAAAAATACAACGCCTCGAACATATCAAGTTGCAGGGACAGTTGAACTACGAAGAGGTAAAAGCGATTTCCACCGAATCGAAACAAAAACTAATGAAAATAAATCCCGAAACGATTGGACAGGCAAGTCGAATTCCGGGTATTTCACCGAGTGATATTAATATTTTGTTGGTGTTGCTGGGGCGGTGATTTTTTTGTTCCACGTGGAATAAAATGTAAACTATTGTTTCAATTTTCGCTAAATCCTATTTCTTGATTATCTATTGCAAGCAGTATTTTTAATTTGAGATTTTCACTAAAATCACTTTCATTTTCTAAAAAAGAATGTATTATTTCTGTTAACAAATCCTTTTCTATCCGTCCGGCAGCCAAATGGTAACTTATATTTTCCATTTCGCGCAGAAATCTTTCAATGCAAAACAAATAGCCATTGAACGATAAAAATTGAACTCCAAGCGTAATCGACAATCTTTTGTTTCCGTCTGAAAAAGCGTGATTGCGATTAATTGACCAGATTAAATGCACTAATTTTTCTTCAAATGCCGGATAATAATCATCATTTTGTATAAGTTCCAACGCACTTTCCAAATACCCGATATTTATTTCCGAAATGCTGCCTCCACCACTGTATTCTATGGTTTTATGGTGAGTCTGTTTTGCCTGTTCTTTTGAAATGTATATTATCATCAGTCGCGTTCTTTTAATCGTTTAAGTGCCTCTTTATATTCTTCAAGGCGCTGGTCAAGTTCCATACTTTTTTCGCCAAGGAAACGGTCAAAATCTGCTTTTGGCACAGCGCTAACATATTCTTCCAAATTTTGGTGCAATGCATCGCGGAAACATAAATCTCGACTTGCCATTTTGTTGCGTGCTTTTTCCCTCAAAGGTTCCCAAAGTTTTTGTTTTTCAAATTTTGAAAACAACTTATCGGTTTCGAAAGATGACAACATTCTGCCCAATCGTTGAGATTCGTTTCGTAACATCTCTGCGAAACCTATTTCATAACTCGAAATAATATCAAGCACCTCGCTATACATCGTTTGACGTACATTTTCATCTTTTTCCAATTTCAAAATTCGACGATATTCGGCGGCATTTTCCTTAAATATGCTCGAATAAACCTTATCGGTATAAACCATATATTTAAAATTTCCCATATCTACACAATCGCGCAAAGCATCGGTAAATTCTTTGCGATAATCTTCACCTCGCAACATATTTACCATATAATCCTCATCACGTTGATTGATATATTTTGTGCCTCCGCCGGTACGTTTATTGATGGTATCTATTACAATATCCAAAATAACACCCCGCAATTCTTTTGCTTTTTCGCTGTCTGTCAACAACATAGCAATATTGAGAAATGTTCTGAAATTAAAAATACCGAGAACGGTAGTTTTGGTAACGAAATCGATTTCGTTACCAAAATCATATTGCAATACTAACTTAAAGTCAATCAATCGTTTACCTTTTAGCACCTCGTAACCGTTTTTCGATAATTCTTTTTCATTTTTCTCAAGACAATTGTCTATCGTTCGCTCTGTAACTTCAAAAAAATCGGCAATTTGTCGCTTGAGAAACTTATACTCGTTTTCAAACAATACGCCTTTGATACCAACAACTTTTTGAATTTCAGCAACGGCTAACGAGTTGTTGAGAACATTTTGCCGTGAAACGGCTGTATTTGTTAAATCTTTTGTCATTATTCTATTTTTTTATCGTTTCAAAATTAATATAACATTCATATACTTTTGCTATATCTGGTATGATAAAATTTTACTCTGCAAAGTTACATTAATTTTTGAGTTTTTTAACTGTACACTACAAAAAAACACATCATTTTGTTAGTGTTGTTGGGACGGTAGCGTTCCACGTGGAACAAAATGTTAATTTTTGTACAGTCGACTGTAAATTATTCATCGAATTTTGCATATTGGAGTGTAAAAAAAAACTCCCTGTTAAGTTTTTGAAACTTAACAGGGAATTGAAAAATTGAAAATCCGTACCAATAAATGCTTTATCACTGACAAGTAGCATTTTCTACTGAAACTACAACTGAGTCATAATAGCATCCCGATTTAAGCGATGTTTCTCCCTTAGTTTCAGGTACATTTACCACGTGACGCACAATCTCACCTGCTTTATCGGGACATTTTACCATCACGTTAACAGTAACAGGTCTTCCAGAATCATTATATACAACAACCTTCCCATTACTTATGTCCGCAGTAACAGAGCCAATAGTTTCTCCTCTGTATTTTACAGCACAAGAATTACCCGCAAATGAATTGGCAGCAAATATTGCCATAATACCTAAAACTACAATTAACTTTTTCATAAAATTTAATCTCCTATTTTTTATCCAAAACATTATTGTTTATCTGTTTTTTTAATGTTTTGAATGAATTATTCCTTCTACTCGTATGGCTTTTCGTAGGAAATAATCCGCCCGTTTTTAGAAATTTCTGCTTTTCCTGCAATATGATTTAAGTGTTTTTGCAGTTTCACTTCACATTTTTTTTGGAACAGTTGCAATTCTGTTTCATATTTTGTGGCGGTTTTCCCGTCGTCATATTTTTTAATTTAGACAAACAAAAAAACGGACTTATAAATCCGTCTTTGAGGTCCTGAGAATTACCATTGCCACAAACAAATAAGCCCGCAATTCCCGCGAGTTTTCTCTATTTATCTTGTGGCTTTTTGAAATTTCTCAGGTTTCAAAGACAAGAATTATGTCCTTCCAAAGCCCCAAACATCTTGGGTATTAGAATTGTTGCAAAGGTAAATCAAAAATATTTCATTTGCAAATATATTTTTGATACTAAAAAAAAAGCGCGTAAAACAATATGTTCTACACGTTTTTGGGTATTTTTTAAAACTTTATTCTACTTCTTTTATTAATGTGTCCGGATTTCTTCGGCAATCCCATATTGCAGAAATATGCACAATTTCGTCCTCAATAAAATAAATAACTTTGTATTTTCTCATAACAACAAGCGAACGATACTCACGCGAAAATTCTTCTAAAAGCCATTCTTTGGCAGCCATTTTAGGTTGTTTTTCCAAAAAATCAATCTCGTCAAGAATAGTATTGTAAGTATCAACCGCAGCACGTTCACTTATATTACAAATAAAATTGAAGATGTCATCTAAGTGTTTTTCAGCATTTTTCGAAATTCTTATTTTCATACACGCGGGTGTTTTGCTCTCATATATTCCATTGTAACATAACGTCCATTTTTGAAATCGTCTTCAGATTTCAAGACTTCTGCTTTCAATTCCTCTACTGAAAATTGACAAGGCGACGGCAAATAAGTTTCTTTTACTTCACGAATAAAATTAAAAATTTTTAACAACAAAATTTCATTGGTTTCCATTAAAATTTCATTGGTAATTTTTTTCTTTACCGCATTTAATTCTATTGTACTCATATTTTCTCTTTTTTAGAAAATTATTTTACAAAAATACACATTTATTATTGAATGAACAAGTTTTTTCCAAAAAACCACTGTTGCAAAAAATATTTATAAATAATCGTTTCCATATATTTTATTATTGCTTGCCTAAAAGTTTTCTACATCTCGAAAAGTTTCATTACTTTTGCATAACAAGAAAAACGAACAATGGATAATCTCATCAAACATTCGGAATATCGCGATTGGTTGCGCGATTTGAAACAACAAATCAAAACTGGGCAAATCAAAGCCGCCCTTTCGGTAAACAGCCAAATGATTATGCTCTATTGGGATTTGGGCAAACAAATCACCGAAAAACAGGAAAATTCCAAATGGGGCAGCGGATTTATTGAGCAATTGAGCAAGGATTTGAAAGAGGAATTTCCGGAGATGAAAGGATTTTCAAAGGATAATTTATTTATGATGAAAAGATTTTATCTTTTTTATGCTCAAATTTCGGAACAAGTTGTTCCGATTTCAGAAAATTCAATTGTTGAACAAGTTGTGCAACAATTAGAAAATAATAGCCCTGTAATTTGCGCACAAGTTGTGCGCAAATTAGAACCGTCTGATAATCAAAACAATATGATTTCCGAACAAGTTGTTCGGAAATTAGGAAATCAATTTGTTGCACAGGTTGTGCAACAAATACAACCAATTGAGAGCCAAGAGTTTATGCCTTTAGAACAACTTATTCCAAAATTAGTTTCAATTCCCTGGGGACACCATACTATGTTGATAAGAAAAATTAAAGACATCAAACAAGCCATTTTCTACATCGACAAAACCATCGAAAACAACTGGAGCCGCGCCGTGCTCGAATACCAAATCGAAACGAACCTTTACGGCAGACAGGGAAAAGCCATTACAAATTTCCGCCTCACGTTGCCTGCGCTGCAAAGCGACCTCGCCAACGCTTTGATGAAAGACCCCTACAATTTCGATTTTTTACAACTGTCGGAAAAAGTCAAAGAAACCGACCTCGAAAAAGCCCTCGTGCAACATATCTCCCATTTTTTACCCGAACTTGGCATCGGCTTTGCATATATGGGACGGCAATTCTCACTCAAAGTCGGGAAAAAAGACTACCGAACCGACTTGCTTTTTTACCACACAAAATTGAAAAGTTATGTGATTATCGAACTGAAAACAAAAGAATTTGAACCCGAATTTGTCGGGAAACTAAATTTTTACATCACCGCAATCAACGAACTGGTCAAGGACGAGAGCGACAAACCAACCATCGGCATTCTGCTCTGCAAAAACAAAGACAATTACGAAGTAGAATTTTCGCTCAAAGACATCAACAATCCTATCGGCGTGAGCACGTTCCACTACACCGAACTTGCAGACGACATCAAAGCCGCCTTACCATCGGCAGAAAAGTTGCAAAACGAACTGCTGAGCGTTGAACGTGAACTCAAAATCAACCAAAAATAAAAAATGTTCCACGTGGAACACAAACATTATACATTATTTATATACACAGAATATGAACACAGAATATTTAAAAAACAGCATCCGGCAGGTACCCAATTTCCCGAAAGAGGGAATTATGTTCCTCGACCTCACAACGGCATTCAAAGACCCAAAATGCCTGCGGTTTATTTCCGACAGTTTGGTCGAGTTGTACAAAGACAAAGGCATCACAAAAGTATTGGGGATAGAGTCGCGCGGATTTCTTGCAGGCTCGGGCTTGGCGGAGAAACTCGGCATCGGCTTTGTGCCTATTCGCAAAAAAGGCAAATTGCCCGCCGATTGTTATGAGGTTTCTTACGAACTCGAATATGGCTCGGCGTGTATCGAAATCCACAAAGACGCTATCGACAAAAATGACGTGGTACTTATCCACGACGATTTGCTGGCAACCGGCGGAACAA
>JGI24696J40584_12961256_pt1 | contig 12688 bp, 16 predicted proteins | sample TergutCo191P4_FD_40584 | JGI IMG/M metagenome (IMG submission 40584)
AGAAGAAATTCTTGCTCTTTATTTACAAGCTCATTTTCCCGCAAAATTTTGTCAGAATCGCTGCCTAAAGCAGGGTTTATAAGGATCGACTAATTATTTTCATTCCAGTGAATCTATACCTCTTTTTGCGTTTCAGCCATTTACATATAGAGATAATCAAAGTTGCAGAAACAGCTATTGCTGTAATCAATTCAAATACCCAATTTTCCATCTTTCAACCTCCATTTACTTCAACACAACTTTAAGCGTTTGCTTGTATGAGCCGGATTGTATAACAGCATAGTAAACGCCTTTATTCTGTTTTTCAAAACTAAGAATATTATTACCAGCTGCAATGTTCGTGCTAAATACTAAAGAACCACGTATGTCAAACAATTGTACTTTTGATTCCTTTGTAGAAGAAATTTGCAAGTTATTAACACCAGACAGAATGATTAAGCCTGTCGAATTCGCATTGGATAGTATTGGAGTGGATGACTGCCAGCCGCTCGTAACGGTAATGTCGCTAGGTGGTGCGTTATCTGCTATTGCGCCGCCGGTTGGAGTTAGACAAGCAACATTAGCTATCATTAAATTCTTGCTTAATCCATTATTCACATTGTCATCAAAAACCCAAGATACTTTGGTCACTTTAGCTAAGTCTATAGGCACAGCATTCAAATTGCCAGTTGCACCTCCGCATCCGGCTCCTTCCCAACTGCGAGCTAATTTCAGCGTAGTTAAATTTATAGTTTTCTTTGTCCAGTTGCTTTGAGCTGGAGTTACTGCTACACCCCATTTATTGTCATCAGCTAAAGTTGGGGTAGCACAGAGGTCTTTTGGAAACTCTAGTAGAAACCAGTGCGGATCACCTTTGTAATAGTAGGAAATTTCTTTGCAGTCGGCAATGCTTGGGCTTCCGGTTGTTCTGTTGTCTATGGTTATACCAGCTCCGCTATATTTGCTCGGTTCTGCAAGTGTTACATTCCAGAGTTTAGCTACGCCATCTGAAAATCCATTGAGACCATCGTAATATTCATTTTTTGGGTTACTGGCAGTTGCATCATTATACACATAAGTACCAATATAATTACCATAAGGAGTAGGCATATTTTCAGCATCTTTGCCTTGATATGCGAATATATGGTAGCTTGATGTCCTTTCATTATAAGGCCACAATAAATACGGATAACCACTGTTTCTTGTAGCGTTTATGCCCCAAGTTCCGTTAAAGTCCCAATTAACAAAAGTTGCTTTTGTTTTCATCTGAGCCGTAGTTTTACCCGAGACTCCGCCATTGCCAATGCTTATGCCTTCGCTTTGATTGCTTGTCTGAGTATCGTAATAACTACCGTTTATTGAGCCATTGCCTCCAATTAAGATACCAAATGCTTCACCAAGCAAACCGCCAAGCTCTTGACCAATTTCCGTAAATACACCTATAATTTCACCGAATTTACCATATGGTAAATCAGAATTTCTTCCCACAAACCCACCTATATTAGCCAAAAGCGAAATAGTGCCTCCAGTAATTTTGCCTGTGGAATAACTATTGAATATTTTTCCACCATGATTATCTCCTGCAAAGCCTCCGCAATAATAAGCGTTAGGAGAATATCCTACTCCACATCGCACCGCTCCAGTAGCATAACTATTACTTATCGTACCATGGTTATTTCCAACGAAACCTCCAATAGCACTTTCTCCTGTTACTGTACCAGAAGAATAACTGCTGTTTATCACACCAATGTTAACTCCAACAAGTCCACCGACATAATTTTCAGTTCCTGATACAGCTCCAGTGGAATAACTGCTGTTTATCTCGCCCCCGTAATTAAGCCCTACAAGCCCGCCAACACTAAGGCTTTTTCCCGTTACCGAACCTATAGAGTAACTGTAATTTATTGATGTTTTATCGTTAGTTCCAACAAGCCCACCGATAGAATTTCCTGATCCAGTCACCGTACTGGTAGAATAACTTTCGCTTATAGAGCCTTCGTTGGTATATCCCGCTAATCCTCCAACAATAGAAGTTCCCGTTACCGAACCTATAGAGTAACTGTAACTTATTGATGTTTTGCTGTTATGTCCCACGAGCCCACCGACATAATCTCCTGATCCAGTCACTGTACTGGTAGAATAACTTTCGTTTATAGAGCCTCCATTGGTATATCCCACTAATCCTCCAGCAGTAGAAGTCCCCGTTACTGTACCTTTGGAATAGCTGGAATTTATGGTACCTGAGTTAATTCCTGCCAATCCTCCAACTATAGAAGTCCCTGCCACTATTCCTAAATAATAGCACTCACTTATCGTGCCACCTAAATTAGCACTAATAAGTCCACCTATAGTTTTGTTCCCTTTAATATAAGAGGCTTTTACTCCGAGATTTTTTATTAAAGTTGTAGAACTTATATATCCAAACAAACCTAGATAATCATCCGTTGAGTTTATATAAACGCCGCTTACAATATAGCCTTTGCCGTCAAAAGTTCCTCTGAATATGCTTGTTGTTGTATTGCCTATTGGAATAAAACATTTATTCGTAGGGGGATTACTTGCCCAATTTTGCCAATTTGTTGTATCGTTGAACATAATATCAGCTTTAAGTGTAACAGTTTTGTTTCTAAAATCATTCCCACTATTTACTGCCATCAGAAAAGAGGCGAAGTCGTGAGGAGTAGTTATAGTAAATTCACTTTTTGAACTGTCATACCAATTAGAAGAATAAGTGCAGTTCCAAGCAATCTGTGCAAAAGCCATTTGACCACCCATATTTCCAATCAGCAGAAAAAGCAGGGTTTGCAGAATTTTAACGGATTTATTCATAGTGAGTTACTCCTTTTTCCCATTTGGTTGCCATACTAAACCCCTAGGGAGACGGAATTCGGATGGGCAAAATTTATTGCTCAATATTACTTACTGAATAATAAACTTTGCTTTTGAATATAGTAAATATCATTGATTTTTTGGGGTTTTTATGTTCAATATTGGGAGTTTTTTAGCTCGGACGGGGTACACGCACGAAAGTTTGGCAAAAAAAATGCGGTGTTCACCCGGCTTAATTGGTATGTATGCCTCTCAAAAATCAGTCCCAAGTTATGAAAAAATCGAGCTGCTTCTAAAATTAGGGATGACAATAGAAGAAATGTTTGGGCAAGAAGCTGCAGAACAAACGCATCTTTTTGTACAAACCGAAGGAGATTTGCAAAACGAAGCCAATAGCTTTAAAGATAAAGTTGGCAAAGCTGTTGTAGAATTGTTAAATGCCGGATTTTTCAAACTGAAACGCTAAATGCTCAGTTCTATGCCTCAGGCATAAACTTTATTTTCGCTGCTTTTATGCAACGATGATTTTTCGGAAGATTATTCTGATTCAAACATTTTTCTATATTATTCCATTAGCAATGAAATATATATTCCATTGTAAATGGAATAGTCTTTTGGGGTGATGTATGAAACTATCGGAATTGTCGGAAATAGCGGCTTTGCAGAAAGTGTTTATCGCTGGCGCAGATACTGGCGTGGAGCGGGATTTGCTTCAAAAATTGCCAGATATACGCACACATGCTTTGGTTATAATCGGAATAAGGCAGTGCGGGAAAAGCACTTTGGCTTTGCAGTTTGTGAAACAAACCGGACAGGATTATTTTTATCTGAACTTTGAGGATATTCGCCTATCTTCCTTTGAAACGGAAGATTTTAGCCTGCTGGACAAGCTTATTAAGAATTCCAAGTGCCGGTTGCTTTTTTTTGATGAGATTCAAAACGCCCCGAAATGGGAACTGTTCATACGCCAAAAATTAAACGAAAAATATCGAGTGGTGATAACCGGTTCAAACGCTTCCATGTTAAGCATGGAAATGGGCACAAGGCTCACAGGCCGGCATTTGGAAAAAGAGTTGTTTCCTTTTTCTTACTCTGAATTTTTGAGATGGGCAAAGAAAAAATCATGTGCAGAGTCGCTAGACGAATATTTGCAGTCTGGCGGTTTCCCGGAATTGCTTAAAACGGGCAGCATGGAGATAGTGAGCAATTTGCAAAGCGACATAATTCACAGGGATATTGCCGCTCGTTACAAATTGCGCGATGTTGTATCGCTTCGAAGGTTATTTTCGTATTTGGCATCCAATGCTTCTCAAAAAACTTCGCCCAGCAAATTGACATCTGTGTGCGGCGTTAAGTCTTCAACAACGGTTCTTGAATATTTGTCTTATTTTGAAGCGTCTTATTTGATACAAGTAGTGCCGCAGTTTGCCTGGTCATTGAAAGCGCAAAGCGTTGCCCCAAAAAAAGTTTATCTTTCGGATTTAGGGCTTATACATGCGAGCTCTGTTTCTTTCAGCAAAAATTCAGGCGCTTTGCTTGAGAACTTTGTATTCAATCATTTGCGTTTGCAAACAAAAGAAATCTGTTATTTTTCAGATTCAAATTCAGAGTGTGATTTTGTAGCAAATGCAAATAAAAATCCGCTTTGTGTTCAAGTTTGTTACGATATGAATCAGGATAATCAAGACCGTGAAATCAACGGAATTTTCTCTGCGTTGGAACATTTCAAAGCCAAAGAGGGTTATATACTCACAAGAGATTCAAGGGATGAGATTTTGAAGAATGGCAAGAGGGTTTGTGTTTTGCCTGCGTGGGAGTATTTTGCAGGGTATTCCTCTCAGGCATAAACTTTATTTTCGCTGCTTTTATGCAACGATGATTTTTCGGAAGATTCTTCGTTTTGGGAATTCGAAGATTTTGAAAATGGCTTGAGAATATGCAAATATGCGTCTTTTATTTCATGTTTTTGCATTTCGTAGCTTTGCAGCGCTTTGCTTTTTTTGAATTTACGTTTATTTTGATGTTCGCCTTGTTCCTCGTCGTCTATTTCATGCTCGTTTGGCATTTCTTCGTATTCGCTGGATTTTACAAATTCGGCGAACTCGTCAAACATCGCCATCATTCTCATGCCTATAAACTCCAAATCCTCCGGACTTGAACCGTCTTTGTTATTGTGTACAGCCTTAGCCTCTGCCTGAAGTTGCAAGGCTTTTGCGGCCTGAACTCTTTTCGCTTCTTCTTTTGTTTTGCAATTTCTGAGTGCCTGGCGAAGTTCTTCACGTTCCTTTTCAATTTTAACTGCTTTTGTGTACAAACCCGGCGCATGCTTTCTCAGGTATTCCATTTCATCATGAGACAATCTTTTTCCGGTTTTCATTTTGCCGACTATGCGATCCAGAGTGGCAGCCTTTACCATTTCATCGTTTTGCTTAAAAAAGTTATTCTTCTGGATTTTGTTATTTTCTGTTTCCGGCGCAATAAAATCCAATTTGCGTTGCTGCCACTTTGCTTCAAGCTGCGTGACTTTAACGTAATCGAATATGCGTCCGGCACAACCGAAAATGGTCATGAAAATACTCCTTTTAATTTTATATCGGCAAAAAATGGAAAAAGTTTAGGAGAGTTTTTATTTTTCTATATTAACTTATAGTAGCGAGGTCTTATGAAAAAGTACATTGAATTAGAAACAGTTGGAACGGTTCTTAAAGAAGAATTTATAGAACCTTACAACCTAACGATTGAGCAGGTGGCAAATGCCATATCTGTTCCGGTTTGGAGATTGTCTGCTATAATAGAAGGAGGCGAACCAATGGTGGCGGATTTGGATTTATTGCTGACTAAATATTTTGGATTAACTGAAGGGTATTTTTTGAGAATGCAAGAACTATACGATATAAGGCTCGCAAAACAAAAATTGAGAAAGGAAATATCAAGTATAATCCCTATTTTTAACTTTCCAAAACAGGTAGTAGCAGCTTTGTGATAACTTCTTTTAAGTGTAAAGAAACAAAAAAGATTTTTAACGGCGAGGTCTCTAAAGACTTTCCTGCTGATGTTCAAAAGCGAGCAAGGAGAAAAATAGATTCACTGCATATAATGGGTGATATAAACGATTTAAGGAGCCCTCCTTCAAATCATTTGGAAGCCTTGAGCGGTAACAGGCTGGGACAGTTTAGCATTCGTGTAAATGATAAGTATAGACTGTGTTTTGAGTGGATAAATAATTACGCAGAAAATGTTGAATTGGTAGATTATCATTAGATTGTGCCTTTTTCATTGGCTAGCTTCATCGTTTTGGGAATTTGGCATACGCAAATATGCGTCTTTTATTTCATACCTTTGCATTTCGTAGTTTTGCAGGGCCTTGCTCTTTTTGAGTTTGCGCTTGCCTTGACGCTCGTCCTGGCACTCGTCTTGTTCTTCCTCGTTTTTTTCGTGTTCGCTTGGAAGTTTGTCAAATTCTTTGGATTTCACAAACTCGGTGAATTCATCAAACAACGCCATTTTGAGATCGGAATCCATTTTAGGCTGAAAGGCTTTTGATACATGGAGATTCATAGCCTCTTCTTTTGTTTTGCAACGCCTAAGATCCCTGCGATGTTCCTCGCGCTCCTTTTCAATTTTCAACGCTTTTGCGTACATTTCTGGATTGTGAATTTTTAGAAATTCCATTTCATCTTTGGTCAATCTTTTTCCAAACTTCATTTTGTTCGTAATATTTTCCAATGTCAGGGTCTTTTTCATCTCGTTGTGCTGCTTAAAAAATGCTGAAAGACCGCTAGGCGCGGCAGGCTCTTCTTTTTTCTGCTGCGCTTTCGTTCCAAGATTAACTTTAACATAATCGAATATACGCCCTGTACAACCGAGAATGGTCATATAAATACTCCTTTTAATTATATATCGGCAGAAAATGGGAAAAGTTTACGCCGCTGTTATCGCAAACGCTGGGCTTCACCCGTTAAATAGATTCTGCGTCATTTCCACGCCTTTTGTCAAATAGACTTCGCAGAGATTCTTCACTTTGCCAATGGCTTCGTCGCACAGAGGTTTGTCGTCTTTGTTTATTGGTGAGAGAACCCAGTTTATAAGCTCCCAGTTAGGCGGGCATTGCCCCGCTCCAATGCGAACCCTCGCAAAATTTTGGCCAATGTGCTCAATTATGTTCTTGAGTCCGTTTTGCCCGCCTGCGCTGCCGTTTGGCCTTATGCGCATCTTGCCGCAGGCTAGGTTTATATCATCGCTGAACACCAGCAAATTTTCCGGCTTCACTTTGTAAAAAGTCATCAGCGCTTGAACGCTTTCTCCGCTCAGGTTCATAAAAGTCTGCGGCTTCGCAAGCAAAATATCTTTGCCTGCAATCTGCGTTTTTTGCGTTTCTGCTTTGCACTCGCTTTTCCAAACAGAATTCTCCGCAAGGCTGTCTATAGCCATGAATCCCAGATTATGCCGCATATTTGCGTATTTTGGTCCCGGATTGCCTAAACCTACTATTATATGCATAACTTCTTGTTTAGTTGAGAGTTGAGAGTGGAGAGTTATTTTGCATACTTACTTCCTAAGTTATTTTTTGTAGTTTTAACTATGGCTGCCAACAAGCTAGTTAATTCGTTGCATTCTTTATAGTAGTATTGTTTTTTTTCGGCAGTAATATAATCTGCGTCAAACAATAAATCAATCCAATATAAAGTTTCATTTGCTTCTTTTAATGCTATATTCATTTTATTTAAAAAGTCAGATTTACTTTGAGCTTGCTGTGCTTCTCTGACATTTGCTCCTATACTAGTTCCGCTTCTTAAAAATTGCTTACTCAAAATAAATTCTTTTTTTGTTTCGCTTAAATATTTATATAATAATACAGTATTTACGGCAAAATTATAAGATTTAGCTGCAATGGTTCCTTTGTTTTCACTCTCAACTCTCAACTCTCAACTCTCCACTTAATGTTGACGCTAAGTTGGCAAATTTCTTTGCCCTGTTATGAATTGCTTTACGAATGGATTGTTTGTGTCTTTGATTTGTTCCACTGTGCCTATTTCAATTATGCGGCCCTTGTAAAGCATCGCTATGCGATCTGCCACTTTGAATGCGCTTACCATGTCGTGGGTTACAACAACGGAAGTTACGCCTAGCTTGGACTGCATGTCTAAAATCAAATCGTTTATAACATCGGAAGTTATCGGGTCCAAACCTGTTGTAGGCTCATCGTATAAAAGAATTTCAGGGTTTAGGGCTATGGCTCTTGCCAAAGCAACTCTCTTTTTCATGCCGCCGGAAAGCTCGTTTGGCATTTTTGTGCGAAACTCAGGCACAAGGTTTATCAGCTTCAGTTTTTCTGTAACTGTGTCTTGAACCTGCTTTTCAGAAAGCTCAGGGTGATGCTCCCTTAGGGCAAAGGCTATGTTCTCGCCGGTGTCCATTGAATCGAACAACGCGCCCATCTGAAAAAGCATGCCCATTTTTCTGCGGATTGTGTGCGTGTCAAAGAACTTCGGAGTGGAAATGGTAACGCCATCAACACTTACTTCGCCGCCATCCGGTTGCAAAAGCCCTATCATATGCTTTAATATGACAGACTTTCCGCCGCCGGATTGGCCTATTATAACTATAGTTTCGCCTCGTCTGATATCCAGATTGACGTCCGAAAGAACGGTTTGCTTACCAAAGCTTTTACGCAAGTTGCGCAGCTTTATGATAATATCGTCTTCCCGAATAGCAACGTTAGGCATTATTTCTTTTTCGCTTCTTTTTTAGGTTCTTCTTTTTTATCGGCAGGCTTTTTATCAGCAGGCGCTGCGGCGGCTGGGGTAGCTGCTGCTGCTGGTGCTGGCGTTGCTTCTGCGGCAGCTTCGCGTCCCTTGGATATTGTGAAAATAACCGTGCGTTTGGGAGATACCAAAGAGGCTTTGCCCAAATCCAGCTTTTCCGCATAGTAGGTGGTGTTGTTGGGCATTTCGGAAACGTCCAGTTCAATGCTTGCCGGAATGTCTGCCGGTTTTGCGGATAGCTTCAGGTAGTAACTCTCCTGTGAAAGGCTGCCTCCCTGATTTTTTACGCCAACCGGAATGCCGGAAAGACGAATGGGAATGCGCACCGCAATGGGGGAGTTCTCATCTATCTTCAAAAAATCTATATGTATGATTTTTTGCGAGATATTGTGTTTCTGGTATTGGTAAACTATGGCGGGGTTTCCTCCCTTGCCGTCTATTACCAAATCCAGCAAAGTGTATCTTTTGCCGGGGGCAAGCACAGCCTCCAAGTCTTTTTCCGCGACGCTTATTGAAAGCGCGTCAGAACCTTTGCCATAATAAATGGCAGGTATATTGCCCGTTTTGCGGGTACGTCCGCTATCACGCGAAGAGCCGGCAGTACGAGCTTTAGCATTAAGGGTTATCAATTGCATAACATCTCCAATTTTGTTCCTTTTATTGGGGTAGCTGGATTCGAACCAACGAATGGCGGAATCAAAACCCGCTGTCTTACCGCTTGACGATACCCCAATGGAAGAGTAAATATAGAATTTTTTTGAGTTGTTTTCAAGGGTTAGGGGGCATTTTATGGCAATTTTGATGTTTTGGAATGGGGTTTGCCGTGAGTTCTGGCATTTTTTCCTACGAAAAAGAGAATTTATATGGAAAGATTGTTTGCCACAGTCGATATGCCACAGGCGAAGGCTGTCTGTGCTAGCTGCTTTTTTTCTATATTATTTTCCCAATGCTGGAATCATTAGTTACTTTTCTTTCGCAAAAGCCCTTGATTGAATGGTGCATAACCATTGCCAAGTTCGCTTTTTTATTCATACCGGTGATATTTATCTTATTTATGATTACCGCAGAACGCCGTGGAGCCGCTTTTATACAAGACAGGCAAGGACCTAACAGAACAGGCATCCCGCTTTTTCCGTTTTTAAACCACATTCGCCTGTTTGGCATTGTGCAAAACGGAGCAGACGGTCTTAAACTCTTTACAAAAGAATTGTTTGAACCCAGAAACGCGCATAGCTTTTGGTTCAAGTTCGCTCCCGCGATTCCATTTATGGTGGTGTTTCTGTCGCCTGCGGTTATTCCCTGGTTTGGGCCAATGGCTTTTAATTGGGGCGAGCAAGCGGTGAAAATAAGCGGCTCTATTTTGGATTTGGATATAGGCGTGCTGTGGCTTTTCGCTTTTGGCTCCCTCAGCGTTTATGGCACGGTGCTCGGATCTTGGGCCTCTAACTCCAAGTATTCGCTTTTGGGAGGAATGCGCGCCGGCGCAATGATGATAAGCTATGAAGTGGCTATGGGGCTTTCACTGCTAGGTATGTATATATTAGTTGGCAGCTTTAATTTGCAGAACATGGTTGCTTGGCAAGAAGCCAATGGCTGGGGCATTTTTGTTCAGCCGGTTGCGTTTGCTGTTTTTCTGGTATCGCTCATAGCAGAAACAGGCCGCGCTCCTTTCGATGTTGCCGAAGGCGAGTCCGAACTGGTTTCGGGCTTTCACACCGAGTTCAGCGGAATGCGCTTTGCCATGTTCTATATGGGCGAGTATGCGCACATAGCTATTAATTCCGCATTGCTCGCTACTTTATTTTTGGGCGGCTACAGCGTTCCTTTTGTGGGAACGGATGCTTTGAAGGAAAATTCTGCATTGGTTCTAGCTGCTGTTTGCGGCATTTTCGCTTTGGGTGCGCTCGCATTTTTGCATCTTATGCATCGCTACGCAAAGTGGTATAAAAACTCCGAGGCCTCGGACAAGGCAATTCGCTTGAAGGAGTGGGGCTTGTACAAGGCAGTTGCGTGGTTTGCCGTGCCAATGCTTATAGCCGCAGGAGTAGCCTCGTTTTTCTTTGCGGGTTCCATTGCTCCGAATTCGTTTATAGCGGCTGTTATAGCTGCGGCTGTTCAGGTGCTTTCGCTGCTCTTTAAAATGAGCATATTCTGTTGGTTATGGATTTGGTTCCGCTGGACTTTTCCGCGCTTCCGCTACGACCACGTGATGCACTTGGGCTGGATTATTCTTTTGAACGTAGCTTTGGTGAATTTGGTTGTTACAGCGTTTGTAGCAAAGTTGTTGAAATAATTTGCTATATTACGATTTATGGCGCAAAAACGTATGTTAATAATGATGCTTGCCGTGATGTTTATTTTTTCCTGTTCTGGGGGGGATGTTTTGCTCTATATGGGCCATACTTACAAGACTGTGAAAATAGGAGAACAAATTTGGATGGCAGAGAACTTGAATTACGCTGCTTCGGATAGCAAGTGTTATGCTGATAACCTTGACGAATGCGAAAAGTACGGACGCTTGTACAGTTGGGCAATAGCTATGGGTTTCCCGTCAAGTTGCAATTCAAACAGTTGCAAAGATAAAATACAGTCTCCGCATCGCGGTATTTGCCCTGAAGGCTGGCATATTCCAAGCAATGCGGACTGGGACAAGCTGCTTTACTATGTAGATGGCTCAAGCGGCACTGAGAGCCCTTACGAAAGTCTTGCCGCAGGCAAGGCTTTAAAGGCTAAGACCGGTTGGCAGGATTGCGGAGTTTCCGGCGTTTCTTCTAACTTTTGCAATGACTCTTACGATTTTTCCGCATTGCCGGGCGGCAACGGTTACCATGATGGTGGCTTTAGCAATGCCAACCTGAGCGGTTACTGGTGGAGCGCAAACGAGAATTATGGCAATAGCGCTTACAGCCGAGGCTTGGGCTTCAACTACGAGCTCGCCTATTGGAGCAGCGACGATAAGAACTTTCTGTTTAGCGTGCGCTGCCTTAAAGATTAATGGCTTGCATTTAGCTTGCAGATAAAAACATTTTTGTTTGATAAAATAAATTCCGGCAAGCGAACAGCGTTTTTCTCCGTTATAACAACTGGCAGGCCCAGCTTCAACGCCTGTTCTGTTTTTTTTTGAATATTAAAGTGGTCCGGGCAATCTATTTTTTTTACGATGCAATAGTTTCTCTTGAGCCCGTCAAAAAATCTTTGCGAGCGGGCAATGCCGGCAATAGCGACTATTTCCGAATTCTTTGGCAGGTTTAGCTCCATTGAAAAAATTATATCTGCGCTCTTTGCGCTTTCTTCCCATTCCATAGCACACTTTTTCACGCAACCTATTTCCGGATGGTCTTTCCATAAACTGCGGCAATTTCCGTGAGGGATTATGTCTTGCAAGCTCTCAGCCCTTTCCCCCCAGGTTAAGCAAATCCAAAAAGCGTGGCTAAGGCGGCGGTCTTCCAAGCCGTCGTCGCTGATTAAAACATCGTATTTGCCGTCCAATTTTTTGCAAAGCTCAAAGCGGTTTCCCGTGAAAACATCAAAACCTTTTTTTGCGAGCAATAAGTTTTCATCGCCGGTGTTTTTGCAAAGAATGGCAACTCTGTGCCCCTTTGATTTAATCTTTTGCGCTAAAAATGCCGCATATGGAGTTTTGCCTGCGCCGCCGGCGAGCAGGCTTCCTATTCCTAAAAGCGGGGTAGCGAAGCAAGTGTTTTTTTTAGGAGAGAGCCTTGTTTTGGAATCAATTAAATAACCCAAACGCCAAAGCGCAGATGCCAGCAGCGTTATCATAATGGAAATATAGCAAAATAATTTCTATCTTTTGCGCAAATGATCCTCATACGTTATGTCCTCAAAGAGCATATCGCACCGTTCTTTGCGGCGCTTTTTGTGACTACGTTTCTGTTTGTGATAAATTTTTTGGTTGAGGTGCTGGATAAAATTCTCTCAAAAGGAATTCCTGCGCAGATTGTTTTGGAAATTTTTGCCCTCAATGTGGTTTGGATGGTTGGGCTTGCAGCTCCCATGTCCGTGCTGGCTGCCACGCTTATGACTTTTGGGAGGCTTTCCGCAGACAGGGAAATAACAGCCATGCAAGCCGCAGGCATTTCGCCGCTCTCGCTTAT
>JGI24696J40584_12961255_pt1 | contig 12678 bp, 10 predicted proteins | sample TergutCo191P4_FD_40584 | JGI IMG/M metagenome (IMG submission 40584)
AACTTGAACTATAATCCGGAGATAATACAAATTTATTTAAGGTAGTAATATTGCCATTCGCTAAAATGTTCTGATCCACGTGCAGTTTTGCCTTAGGATAAGTAACGCCTGCGCCAATACCCACAGAACCTTCTTGACTGATAATCATTCTTTGTGTACCCATACCATTATTTGCTATTGTGTTAAATTTTAGCCCGGAACAATCTGAAAATATATCCCAATAATATGGGTCATCAAGGGGGGTATCATCCTGTCCCACAAGTGGAGTAAAGTGTTTAAATTGCAAACTACTCGCAGTTGTTACAGTTCTATCAATCAGCAACTTCCCTACCACATGCGCCATCTCTTGCGGGTCGTTGGTGCCGATGCCAAGGTAACCTCTATCTGAATTCCCATATTTTGCAATAGTTAAAGAAGGAAGATTGGATACGCCAAACATGATGCTGTTGTTTTTGCTGTTCACTAACGGCGACGAGCTTGTGCCCATGCCAAAGACTAAACTGTTGGTGGCGTCGGATTTAACATAAGTACCGATTGCAATGCCGTCTGCAAAATTATTTACTGTGGCATTATTGCCGAGCGCAATGCCATTTAATCCACTCGCCTTAGATTCGCTTCCAAAAGCAAAACTGTTTTTAGCTGGTGCAAGCGAGAAATATCCACCTGCGAAAGAGTTGTTGCCGCCCGCGACAGTGCTTGTGCCTATGGAAGTTGCTTTATTTCCTGAGGCGATAGTACTATCACATTGAAGACAGTATTGTGCGTAAATCTGCGTAATTCCAATACTGAGAAGAAGGAGAAAAGTGTAAATTTTTTTCATTTGATTTTATTTTGGTTAATAGATATTTTTGGTTAATTTTTTTTAGCACGCAGATGATGCAGATTTATTTAGTGATTAGTGATTAGTGATTAGTGTTTAATTTGTTTAAAGTTCAAGGTTAAAAGTTCAAAGATTTAAAATTTAAAGATTTAAAGATTTAATAATTCAATTCGTAATTTTTCTTTGCGTACTTTGCGTAAACTCTTTGCGTACTTTGCGGTAAAAAAACTTAAGCGCAAAGGTCGCAAAGCATTCTTAATTCCTAATTCTTAATGATTTTCTTTTGAGTGGTTTGTCCTGTTGAGGTTTCAAATGTGAGTAAATAGAGTCCGTTTTGTAATGTGGATACATTGATAGTGTTTGTATGCTGTTGAGTTAAAATTAATTGTCCAATATTATTATACATTTTTAGGGTCGAAACTCTATCGCCGATTATGTTAATCACATTATTGGCAGGATTCGGATAAACCACAATATGATCTTTATAATCTACGATACCTACGTTACTAATATAGGTTTCAAAACATTGATCTTCCAAAGTACATACGGAAGGGTAAATGGGTACTACACAATAATTATAATCTCCATCTTCTAATTCAGCGGTATTATCTGAAAATAAAACAGTAGAAGGGGGTACTTGATCTATTAACTCTTCATTTCTGTAAATATCAAAACCTATTAAACCATCACTCTCCAGAGTTTCCCAATTGAGATTAACTTGATGCTCTTCAGAAATATAGACACCCTCAAAACCACTTATGGGAATACATTCAACACATTCATTCTGATAGGTAAAAAAAACTCCCCATAGAGAATGAGGACTTGTATAAATCAGTTCTTCAAATGAATTATATACTTCGAAATGGTAACTATCGGGAAAGGAACCAAACCAAGATAATTGCACTTCTCCGGAAGGTAATTTTACTATTTCTTCGGAGTAAGATGAACCCCATGCCAATTTAAGAAATCCATAATCAATCCCATCAACGATAATTCCAATACCGGCAGAAGGGAACCATCCAAAACCATCGTAATCCTCTAATACAAATCTAAAATTACATAAAGTTCCTTCAAAATTTGCAGTAACGGATGTTTTTTGTTCCTTCTCACCGTAAATGAAATCATTTGCAGCAAGGGTTAGATAATTCATGGTCAGTACTACACTAAGTAAAAAAATAATTGGTTTTTTCATTTTAATTTGATTTAAGTTAATAATAGTGCAAAAATAGCATTTTGTGAAAAGAGATCAATTATTCATTGTTAATTATTAATTGTTAACTGTTTAAAGTATAGAATTTTCTACTGTTTTGGTAAAGAAATACTGCGATTTATTTTTTATGGCGCAGTCCTCACGATTCTAAGGTATCGCCAAACACCCGGATCAACATAAGTAAACTGCGCTATAAACGCATTCACTCATTGTTCGTTGATCCTTTAAATTGGCGATTTTTAGAATACAAACAATAGCAAACGCTATAATTTAACGGTGCGAAAATAGCAATAATTTGATATGAAAGTTATTTTAGAAAAAATATTTACAAAATGAATGCGGTCAGTGCTAACGCCCATTTTGAGGTGCTGTTTATTTTTTATATTTTTGCCGCACAAGATAAAATTTTCAAAAGAAAGTGTACATTAACAATGTAGCGCAAAGAAGATGTGAATTAATACTGAATAACTGAAATAATAAAACAGAACGATGCTGAAACTATTTATTTTCCTGTCTATAATGCTCTTTAAGGGCGTAGTTAGTTCATCACCAACAGTTGAAACCCCAGACATTCCATTAGCGCAACTTTCGATTGCTGAAATCAATATACGGTTTCATGAAGCAAACAAAAACTTTAAATCTGAGGCGTTGACTGCAGAGTTGGAACAGCTCTGTCAAAAATTAAATGGCAGTGTGTTATTAGCCTTTGGAGATCAAGTTTTTTTTAAGAGAGAGGTAGGTTTTAAACTTTTGAAAAAACAAACGCCCATCAATGCCATTGATTCTGCAACGCTTTTCGATTTGGCTTCCATTTCAAAGCAGTTTACCGCTGCCGCTATCCTTAAGTTGAGAGAAGAGAAAAAGTTGAGTTTAAACGACGATGTTACAAAGTATTTGCCTCATTTCCCATATAAAAATATTACCCTACATCACTTGCTTACCCATACGTCCGGATTACCGGAATACATGGATTTCCCCGAAAAAGATTTTAATCAAGTAAATCCGCTAACAAATTCACAGTTAGAAGAGTATATTGAACTTAGGAAACCCAAGAAATTGTTTGAACCAGGCGCGAAGTACAAATATATCAATACCAATTATGCTTTGTTGGCACTCATTGTAGAAAAAATAACCCTTATCCCTTTTGAGCAATATGTTAGGAAAGAGATTTTTACTCCTGCCGGATTGGTTACCACCTGTTTTGCTACTGAATTAAAGGACAAAAAAAATTATGCCAAAGGGCATTTGGCGAATGAAACCGAACGACCGTTCCACTTTCAAAACGGCATTATTGGCGACAAGGGGGTTTATACGAATGTAGATGAACTGTACTGCTGGATTAAAGCATATCTGATAGATTATAAAGTACTTCCAAAAGAAGTAGTGGAAGATGCGACACGACCTCAAAATAAACTTTTAAGAGGCGAACCTGAAGAACTGTATGGATACGGTTTGCGAATTGAAGATAAGGCAAACGGATACTTGATTTACCACGGCGGCTTGTGGCGCGGCTTTCAAAACAACATGGTATATAGACCTAAGGATGGGTATATTTTTATTGTACTTAGTAATTTCAGAAACAGAGCCATGGTGGGCGTTAATGGAAAACTGCTGAGCACGATTAATGGGGTGTGAAATATTTTTTAGAGTTTCATCTTCAATGCCGTTTGTCAAGTGCTCAAGTGATTTTTTTTGAAAAATGATTGATGAAAAAATTATATGTTTGCCGCATAATAATTTTTATGATGAAAACACACCCTTTGCCCTTTCGTGCTACTAAGGTTGCCTTGAAAAATAAGTTTTCCTTTTGTTCCTTCATCCTTTTCTCCCTTCTCCTTTTCTCCTTAAGCGTATCCGCCCAAGTGGCAGACAGTGTTTATTACGAACGCCTTTACTATACTTGCAAAGTTTGGGGACACGCCAAATATTACCACTCCCGAATTGCAGAGGGCAAAGTAAATTGGGATAATGTTTTGCTAAACGCACTGTCCGGCATAAAAAACGCTCCCAATAATCAGGCTTTTAACGATTCGTTGTTAGTAATGTTGCAGCAAGCCGGTGAAACAGAAGCAGGTATAGAACTGCTACCGGAAGTGCCAGATAGTTTGAATAATAACTTGGATCTGTCATGGATCTATCATCCCATATTTTCTAATGAAGTAAGTGCGCTTTTAGATACTATTATGCAGCGCTTTACACCGAGACCCAACGTTTATGTTAAACCTTCTGCTATTAATGCTCCTGATTTTTCTTCAGATGATACATATTCTTCAGTAGGATTAGTAGTGAACGAATTCAGAAGAATTTTAGCAGTTTTCAGATATTGGAATATTATCCATTACTTTTACCCTTACAAACATATTATGGATCAGGATTGGGAAACCACATTAAAACAAATTATACCTACAGTAGTTGAAGCTTCAAATGCAGTAGAATATCATTTAGCAATGAGAGTATTTACGGCTAAAATTAATGATTCTCATGCCTTCTTTTCTAGCAATACATATTTTGATTGGCGTGGGCAACAATGCCCTCCATTTATAGCAAGATGGATTGAAGAAGAAGTAGTCATTACAAAAGTTCACAGCACTATTTCAAGCTTGCATAAAGGAGATATTATTACAAAAATAGATGGTTTTAATATTGTTGTTTTAAGAGACAGTTTGAGAAAATTTTCTTATGGATCGAATGAAATCAGTATAGAGAAAAATTTAATTGACATGATTTTATGGGGAGATATTGGTTCATTTTCTTTGACCGTATTGAATGAAACAGGAGAGCGTACTTTAACTTTATTTAGAAATTATGATACGTATTATAGTGAGTTATATCAAGATAATACTCCTTATTGGAGAGAAACAACCTTAAACGGTTGTCGTTTTGGTATTGTACACATGGGAAACCTTACCAACGCTCATTTTCCTGACATTATTGATAAATTTCATACTGTAGATGCTATCATCTTTGATATTCGGAATTATCCGAATGGTACTTTGTGGAGTTTCGCGAATTACTTGTTTGAGGAACCTCTTTATATTGCTAACTTCACCTATCCTGATATAAATTATCCCGGAAGATTATTTTGGGAACCAGAGGTAATTGGAGAAGGAAATACAAATCCTGTTCGCAAAAAAATAATGATATTATTTGATGAAAGAACCCTAAGCCAAGCAGAATATACTTGCATGGGATTGGGGCAAATTCCGGGAGCCATTAAAATTGGCAGCACCACAGCAGCAGCTGACGGAAATATCTCCTATATCTATTTACCCGGTGGGATTTCTACAATTGCTACATTCCTAGGAACTTATTACCCGGATTATACACCCACACAACGCATTGGTATTATTCCCGATTATGAAGTGCGCCCCACCATACAGGGCATTAGAGAAGGTCGGGATGAGGTACTGGAATTTGCGTTGAACTGCGATTTTGTTGGGATAGAAAATATGACTAAGGAAGAAGGAATTTTAGTGTATCCGAATCCCACAACGGGAGATTTGAGAATTGAGATATCAGATATGAGATATGAGACATTAGATATGAGATATGAGATATTTGATATTTATGGTAGAAAAATGGCTCAAGTCTCAAATCTCACATCTCAAGTCTCAAATCATCTAATCGTCTCATCATCTAATCATCTCATCAATATTTCGCATTTGCCGGCGGGTGTTTATTTTGTGAAGATTTGTACCGAAGCAGGAATTATTACAAAAAAAGTAATCAAATATTAACCCCGATATCTCTGTGTAACTCAGTGCCTTCTCAGTGTCTCTCTATGTTGCAAAAAAAAAACATCAACCGCAAGGAACGCAAAGATTTTACGCCTTACACCCCTAATTATCGTAAATATTTTTTGGAACTTCCAACCAGTGCGCATACTCTTTTCCCAAACTTTTAACGGCTTTTTCCCAAACCTTTGCAGTGGGTGTTTTTAAGATAATCTCCTCATTACCTTCTGCTACAACCCACATTTTTTTGCTGATTTCATCTTCCAACTGTCCGGGTTCCCAACCTGAATATCCAATAAAAAATTTGAAATCCATTTTAGGAATGGCATTGTGCTCAAAAATGGCTAAGAGAATTTCATCGTATCCGGTAAAAACGTGGGGCAGAATCTCTTCTGAGGTTTTACAATTTTTGAAATTATGCAATGCGAAGGCGTTATTGTGCATCACAGGACCGCCGGCAAACACAGGCATATCAATTTTCACACCGGTTATGGCTTGTCTCACGGTGCAGTTTAATTCCTGATTGAGAATGAGTCCCACACAACTTTCTTCATCTTTCTCAATGATTAAAACTACACTGCGATTAAAAAACGGGTCATTGTAATAGGGAACTGAAATTAGGATTCTACCCATGGTGGGTTTTAAAAGCGTGGGCTGGACTTTTAGTAACGACCTCATATTTCTACTTAACTACGAATATCAAATGCAATAACGACAAAAGAACAAAAATCTTATAATATTTGAAAAGTAGATTTTTAGCAATCATCTTACAAAATAGATCTACGAAGCGTCTCCATTGAATCGGGGAGTAGCAATCCTACAGGAATATCAAAGACTGTTTTAGCGCCGTAATCACCATTTAGGGAGAGTCTGTGGGCAGCACGAGCGTAGGCAACCATCACATTTGCAGTAAATTCAGGATTACTCTCTAATTTCAGTGAAAACTCCATGCATTGTTTGTGAGTATTTTCATCTCCTGTTGTTCCTGTTCGGAATACAAAACCGCCATGGGGCATTTTTTGATGTTCTGTTATAAATTGTTCTTCCGAAATAAAATGAACGAAAGTGTCGTAATCGCTAAAATAGTGTGGCATTGTTTTGATACTCTGTTCAATCAGATTCAAATTTGCGCTTGCTTCAGCCACAACAAAACATTCCCTAATATGTTTTTGGCGCGGGAGCAAAGTAGGATTGCTATCCCTACGCACTGTGTCAACTGCGTTGTCAATTGGAATAGTATATTGCACGGCAAATTTCACACCGGCGATGCGTCTGATTGCATCGGAGTGCCCCTGACTTACTCCTTTTCCCCAAAATGTATAGTCGCAACCTTGTGGCAGACAAGATATTCCTAAAGCGCGCAAGATAGAAAACAACCCTGGATCCCAACCTGTAGATATGATCGTAACTTTTTTCGACTTTTGCGCAGCCATATCAACCATTTTAAAATGTTCAGGAATTCGTGCGTGGGTATCAAAACTGTCTACACAATTAAATCGAGCAGAAAAATAAGGTGTTTGCTCCATTAAGTCGGTGGCAGAACCTCCGCAGAGCATCATCACATCAATAGCATCTCTGTATTTCTCAGATTCTAAAATGTTAAAAACTTTTGCCCTTGTATCTATTGTTTTTATGCTAACTGGGTTTCTGCGTGTAAAAATCGCTACAAGTTCCATATCATCGTTTTGATTTATAGCATATTCTACACCACGTCCCACATTCCCATAACCAACGATTCCTAATTTGATTTTTGTCATAGTTGATATTATTTTAATAACAGGGGGCAAAAATAACAATAATAAATTACCCTCCACCTCGTTTATTTTCGCAAGAAATAAATGAATTGAATTTTTAATTCATTGAATTTCTAAATCTTTAAACCAAAAAATTTTGGACCTTGAACAAATCATTGAAATTATCGGCGCCACGATTGGCTTGGTGTACGTTTTTTTAGAGTACCGCGCTTCGTGGTGGCTCTGGATTGCCGGGATTGTTATGTCGCTGTTTTATATCTACATTTTTGCGGAAGTACATTGTTACGCCTGGGCGCTTACCTATATCTACTATTTGGGCGCCAACATTTATGGCATCGTTGTTTGGGGAAAAAGCAATGCAGAAGGTTCAAGTTCAGGAATTTCTAATCTTCCTAAAAAATATTACCCGATTCTAGCGAGCATAATACTGTTATCTTCATTAATAATCTTCTTTATATTAAAAAAATACACAAACACTCAAATTCCGGTCAGCGAGGCTGTTTCAACTGCATTGAGTGTGGTGGGGATGTGGCTTTTGGCAAAAAAATACCTGCAACATTGGCATGTATGGCTGGTTGTAAACGCTATATATGCTATCGCTAATTTATGGTTGGGACTCTATTTTTCATCGCTCCTGTTTGCCGTCTATTTTGGGGTTTCAGTGCTCGGACTTGTGCGTTGGCGCAAACTTTCCGGAAAATAGATCATAACCGTAATACTTGCATTCCAAAGGTCCGTTGTACATATTTTGTTTAAAACAGGTTTTCAAACCAATATGTTTCAAGGCATCAATATCAGAACTTATCAAAAATGCCTTACATTGTGCGAAGTTTTGTTTCAAAGCGTCTCCAATCTCTTTGTAAAACACATTATTATCTTCCATTTCAAGACGTTCTCCGTAGGGTGGATTAAAAATAAGCGTAGCAGGTGTGTGTTTCGGCTTCACGGTGCGCATATCTCTTTTATTCAACAAGATAAAATCTTCCAAGCGCGCTTTTTCAACGTTTGCTTTTGCCATTCCCAAAAATCTCGGGTTACAATCATAGCCATATAAATCAATTGGAATATCATCATTGATAACAGATTCATTTATAATCTTTTTCCATGTATAACGATCGAAGTTTAGCCAATTGAAGAAGCCGAATTTCTCGCGGTAATAGCCGGCGGGAATATTGAGCGCTTGCATGGCTGCTTCAATGAGGATCGTTCCGCCGCCGCACATGGGATCTATCAAATCGCAACTGCCATCCCAACCGCTCAGTGCTACCATCGCGGCAGCAGTAATTTCGCTGATAGAAGCAGGATGTGTAGAAACTTTATACCCCCTTTTGTGAAGCGACTCTCCGGAACTGTCTAAATACAGAACGGCGCTATTTTTGTGAATATGAACGTGAAACTGCACATCCGGGTTATCTTTATCCACATCGGGGCGTTCACCATAGATTTCTCTAAACCGGTCGCAGATAGCATCTTTTGTGAGGAGAGCAGCAAAAAGAGGAGTTTTAAAAATAGACTCCGAAGTAGTACAACTTACTGCAAATGTACCTGATCGCGATAAATATCTTTCCACAGGAAAAGAGTTTATCTCATTATAAAATTCATTATTGGACTCAAAGGTAGAGGATTTTACCTGTAGAAGTATTCGCGAGGCGAATCGTGAACAATAGTTAATTTTGTACAATAACTCAAGACTTCCCTCAAATTGTACAGAACGATTTAAAATCTTTGTATTTTGTGCACCAAATGAAATTAATTCATTTTGTAATAAATTTTCAAAACCAGAAAACGTTTTTGCTAAGAAAAATTCATACCTCATATTAAGATAGTTAAAATATTATTCATAAAAAAAGAGGAATTAAACAATAAAACATACAAAATAACGATTATTTATGTAAAAAAATATTTACCCCTAAAAATAATTTTAAAAAAGCCCCTAAAAAATATTAAATGAAAAATCGAAAAACTAAAATCATGCTGGTTGAAGATAGCCATAATCTTCGCGCTGTATTACGAGACTATTTTGAGATGATGAGTTATGATGTAGTTGACTTCGGAGATGGAGAAACTGCGATAAGAAACTACTACAATGGCATCTGTGATATTTGCTTGTTAGACATTGGATTACCCAGAAAAGACGGATATACCGTAATCAATGATTTACGTACAATGAACCCCGATTTGCCGGTTGTTTTTGTTACTGCCAGAGATAGCAAAGAAGAGAGAATCAAAGGTTTTAAAGCAGGATGTGACGATTATGTTACAAAACCTTTCAGTACGGAAGAATTACTACTCCGTGTTGAAGCAATATTAAAAAGATGTGGACTCAATGAAACCCAAAGAACTCTCCACAATGATATTATTTTCAACATCGGAGATTTTGTATTTAATTATAGCGAATTGCAATTAATTTATGGAAATGACGTTCGTATGCTTACTAGAAAAGAAGCGCAACTTCTTAAACTATTATATGAACATAAAAACAAATTAGTTCCAAGAGAGATATTGATGAAAGAGATTTGGGGAGATGCTAAAGCTGCTTTAGGAAGAAGTTTGGATGTTTTCTTATCTAAACTTAGAACGTACCTTAAATTAGAAGAAGAATATCAACCTGAAAATATTAATACAGAAGGAAAAAGAAAAAACAAATTCAAACTTGGACACGAACCCAAAGTTGAAATTATTAACGTACATGGAACAGGATATCTACTCAAAATTCGCGATTGAAAGTAAAATTTACGTTTTCTGTTTTATCCTTTTCTCCTTTCTTTCTTTTTCCCTTTGCGCCCAGCAATCAACCATTGATATTGATGAAAATGCACAAAACAGAATTATGGCTGCTGAAGTGCAACCTTGCGATTATGATATCAATTTGAATCTTAATTATTCATCAATCATAAATAATACAAAACAGATTCCTGCTTATGGGTTGTATCAAAATCTGTGGGATACTTTGTATATCAGAAGTGAAGTAATTGAGATTCCATTTTTTGATAATCAATTGAAAGTGATACTTGTACAGGGAGGAAATACACCATTTGCTTTTCCAACTTCGGGAGATGTCTCTATGGGTTATGTAAAAAATAAAGGGAAACAACATGCGGGTGTGGATTTTTCCGTTCAAAAGAGAGAACCTGTGGTGGCATGTTTTGATGGTGTGGTGCGTGTTGCAAAAAAATACAATGAGTATGGAAACACTGTGATTATCAGACACTACAACGGTTTGGAAACCCTTTACGCCCTGCTTGATGATGTGTGCATGATTACCGGACAAACCGTGAAAGCCGGAGACCTTATCGGACATATCAGCAGCAGAAAAAATGCCCTGCACTTTGAAACACGGTTTTTGAACGAGTTTTTTAATCCTTATAAAATAATTAATTTCGAAGAAAGAAGATTGCAAAGCAACATGCTGACACTCACACCCAACGATTTTATGGGTGTGCCGCCACCGCCCCAAAAACCCACACCAAAAACAGTAGAAACAAAACCGGAATCCAAAGAACCGGTGCAGGATACTCCAAAAACAACGCAACAAGATACTCCAAAAACAACACAACAGTTTCATACTGTGGGGTCGGGAGAAACGATTTTTAAAATATGTTCAAAGTACAATATTACAGAACAACAACTTCGGTCGCTAAACAATATCAAAGGCGATCACATTGAAATTGGTCAAAAATTAAGAGTAAAATAATATGGAAGAGAAATATGTGCGTCCCTCGTGGGATGAGTATTTTATGGAAATTGCCCACACCGTGAGCAAGCGCGCCACCTGCGACCGCGGACGCAGCGGCTGCGTGATTGTGAAAGACAAACAGATTTTGGTTACCGGCTATGTAGGTTCCCCCAACGGTCTCCCGCACTGCGACGACATTGGGCACCAAATGAAAAAGATGTTGCATGAAGATGGCACTGTGAGCGAACATTGCGTGCGCACCGTTCATGCAGAGCAAAACGCCATCTGCCAGGCGGCAATGCGCGGTATTGCCTTAGATGGCAGCACCTTATATTGCAGAATGACGCCCTGCCGCGTGTGCGCCATGCTCATCATCAACTGCGGGATCAAGCGCGTGGTGTGCGAGAAAAAGTACCACGCGGGCGCCGAATCGGAGGAGATGTTTGCCACAGCGGGGGTAAAACTGGAGTTTTTTTCGGAGGAGGTTTTGAGGTATAAGTGAGAGTTGAGAGGTAAGAATTGGGAAATGAGAGGTAAGAATTGGGAAATGAGAGGTGAGAATTGGGATATGAGATTAAACTTATTTTTGCGCAACATTAAAAAAAACAGATTACTTAATAGTTATTGCCGGAAAATCGGGGCGGGTTGTTAAGTGATCTTTTTTTTCTTCTATTACAGTAATACAATATTGAATATGCTACTTACTGCCTTTTAACACATCCCGTTAGGGATGAAAGCTCGGTAGAAATGAAGTGGTACAGTGAAAAATTGGCATGCCGTTAGGTATGCAACCTATTTCTGATTTGTTTGCATACCTACGGCATGCATGGTATGGGTTGTGCTTTTTTTTCTACCGAGCTTAAATCCCTACGGGATTGAATTTAAATGATTTGTATTGATTAATCGCTATGTATGCAATGTTATGTTTTCTACATTTACAGTTTTATTAAAAAATCTTATTTTCGCGCGGTATTTTTGGGTTGGCGTCATATTGAAAAATCAAACAAATAACAATGAGAAAAATATTATGTATCTCTTTCCTGCTTACGATTATTACCGCTTTTGGGCAGACGAATACACCTGAATATTTTGGCTTTAGACAAATTGTTTGCAAATACAAAAACGACAATGTTGATATTCTGATCTTCTCAAAAAGAGGAGAAGAAAATGTTAAAAAACCGCTCTTCTTTTTTTGCCAAGGCAGCTTACCCAAACCTTTGATAATCTATGATGAAAATGGCGGTTATGGCAATTTCCCTTTTATTCCCGATAGCCTTTCGCAAAAATATCACTTAGTTATAGTTAGCAAACCTTTCATTCCGGTAATGGCGCATAGAAATACAGTTCAACCAAACTACCTCACGTATGTTGATAGCTTGGGAAACTGTCCGAAAGAGTATTCAGACAGAAATTTATTAAGTTACTACGCTCCGAGAAACATTAAGGTAATTAAGTATTTACAAAAACAAAAATGGGTTTCTTCA
>JGI24696J40584_12961254_pt1 | contig 12676 bp, 11 predicted proteins | sample TergutCo191P4_FD_40584 | JGI IMG/M metagenome (IMG submission 40584)
AAGGAACGATTGGCAATGGGACGATTTTCGTGGCAAGAGGGGTATGGTGCATTTTCTTACAGCAAATCGCATATTTCCCGAGTTGCAAATTATGAGACCTTTGCAAGGCAAATATTAATATAAACATTTGGTTGTTAATACTTTAATTGTGTTTTTTTGGAATAATTATGTATTTTTGCTTCATGTCATGAATTTTCCCCTCTTTAATAGCTATTATTTTGTCCATGTTGCGCAAGGTTTCCTCTCTGTGCGCAATCACAATCACCGTGTGGTTTTTAAATGCCTCATCCAAAGACTTTTGAATTGCCAACTCCGATTCGTAGTCAAGGGCAGAGGTAGCTTCGTCAAAAATCAGGATTTGCGGCTTTTTGAGTAGCGCCCTCGCAATGCTAATGCGTTGTCGTTGTCCTCCTGATAAAGTCAAACCTCTATCGCCCATCATGGTGTCGTAGCCGTTTTCCATTTCCATGATAAAATCGTGGGCGTAAGCGGCTTTCGCGGCGGCTTCCACCTCCTCGCGGGAGGCGCTGCGCCCAAAAGCAATATTGTTCAACACCGTGTCGTGAAACAAAATCACATCTTGACTCACTATCCCAAATAAACTGCGCAAGTCGCTTATTTTGTAATCATTAATATTATGATCATCTATTGTAATTTCACCAAAGGCGAGATCGTAAAATCGGGGCAAAAGATCTACAAGGGTAGATTTTCCAGCCCCTGAAGTGCCTACTAAAGCTATTTTTTCTCCTTTTTTTATCTCAAATGAAATATCTTGTAAAATTTTACAGTCTTCCACATTTTCAACATCGTGATAGGAAAAATAAACCTGTTTGTATTGAATCTGTTTTGAGAAAGAAGAAAGGGGAAGCGGATTTACCTTTTCATAGATTTTTTCATCTGTATCTAACACTTGCAGAATACGTTGCAAGGACGGAATTCCTTTTTTTAGGGTGTAATACATATTTGCCAACTGTCGCACCGGAGGGATAATACGTGCAAATACTGCTATAAAGAATAAAAAGGTTTCACCCGATAAATTGTTGTTTTTCAATATAAAAAAACCTCCAATCAAGAGAATAATCAGCAAGGTGAGGATAGACAACAATTCTACCAAAGGGGCGCCCAGTTCATTCACTCTAAATATTTTTTTATTCATTTTAAAATGCTCGGTCGTTTCTTCCTGAAATTTCTTATTAGCATGAGAAATGGCGTTGTACCCTTTAATAATACGTAGCCCGCCAATGGTTTCATCAAAAATGGCGCTTACTGAAGCTAAATGTTGCTGTAATTTTGTTGCATTTTTTTTAATGACAGCGCCAATGCGAGAGATGATATAACCCACTAAAGGAAAGATCAGTAACGAAATTACAGTGAGCGAGACACTCATTTTAAACAACGCTATCATAAATACAACCAACATAATGGGTTCTCTGCAAATAACGATAAGGGATTGCACTATAGACCATTCAATTTCCTGAACATCTGTACCGAAACGGTTGAGTATGTCGCCTTTTTTTATTTTTGTAAAAAAAGATAATGGTAAATTTACAAGTTGGGCATACAGTTCTTTACGAATATGGTAGATTATTCCTGCCCGCACAGGAGCAGAAAAAAATTGCGCCAAATATCTAAAAAGATTACTCAAAAAATTCAAAATCACCATCGTAACAGCAATCATTACCAACGCATAAATCTGTCCGTAATGGGCAACAAATTCTCCCAGATAGAATTTGAAAATATCGTAGATTACCTTTACTGAAAAGGCAAAATCAGGTTTTATTGTAACCGTCTCTACCTCCTTGAATAACACTTGCAAAAACGGTACAAGTAATGCCAACGTAAAAATTGAAAACACCGAATAAAAGATGTTTACTAAAAACATGAGCAAAATATTGCTTTTATAATGCAGGGTATATTTGAGGATTTGGAGATATCTTTTCAAAATTCATCAGTTAAATAAGTGAATAATTTCTAAATTCAAACAGGCGTTTTCCTGTATGTTTTTCTACAAATCGTGAAAATATCTCTTTGATTGTCAATTGTTTTCTTGACATATCAAATTCAAAATCCCAGTCCATAGCCATAATTCTTTTTTGAATGGCAGCAGGGTGCGTGCCCGTAAACAATTTTAAAGAATCTATATTTTTATAATCGTAAAGTTCGGTTTGTGCTAATACAAGATTCTCTTTTTCATTACTATACAATGTATTAAAGTTATAGATTTTTTGTTTTTGCAAATAGGGGTTTTTTACCCAACCGTAATGATATACGCTGGCATCTATTAATTTACCGTTCAATCTTTTACCATTTCTTCTAAATCCTTGTGCATCTCTAAAAGATTGGATGGTTTTATCGTTTTTAATGATCCTCATTTCTCTGCGATACCATTTTCGAGAGTCTGCGGTATATTTATAATTTCCATAAAAATGTAAATAATTAAGCACCAAACATTCCACAGTTTTATCATCTTTATAGGTTTTCAAAGCCTTACGAATGGTGTCGTAATCATTTTCATGAATCACCTCATCTCCTTGAATATAGAAAGCCCAATCACTGTCGGCAGCAACTTCAGCAAATGCTTTATTGGTTTCCGTAGCAAGTACTTCTCCGCCTTTTTTCAAACGATCATCCCAAACTGAATGAATGATTTTTATTTTTTGCGAATCTAATGATTGAATAAGCGCCAGTGTGTCATCTTCAGAATTTCCCACACATACCACCATTTCATCGCAAAGAGGAAGAATAGAGCGGATGGCAGCCTCAATAGGGTAATCGAATTTCAAGGCATTCCGAATAAAAGTAAACCCACTAACTTTCATGTTTTTAAATATTGTTGAACCAAATTGAATCCTGCTTGATATGGCGACAACTTACCTGTCTTAATGGCAGGGATTATCTCATTTATGTCATTTTCAATCTTTGTATTAGCATAGAAATTCTCTTTCAACAAATCGTTCATCCAATCGAAAAAAGTTTTCACAGACTGCTCGGTACGATGTTTTTGAAAGTAACCATTTTCTTGCGTCCATTTTTCAAACTCTTGAATCATGTTCCAAATATTTGCGATGCTTTCTTTAAGAAAAGCGGAGCAGGTGTCCACCGGCGGTTCCCATCCGTTTTCGTTTTTAGGAAAAAGTTTTAATGCCGATTTATACAATGCTTTTGCAGCGGTGGCTTTGGCAATATTGTCACCATCGGCTTTAGTAATAATGAGCGCATCAGCCATTTCCATAATGCCGCGCTTAATTCCTTGCAACTCATCGCCGGCGCCCGAAAGCATGAGAAGCAGGAAGAAATCCACCATAGATTTTACCATCGTTTCGGACTGTCCCACGCCTACCGTTTCAATAATAATGACATTGAAACCGGCGGCTTCGCAAAGGATAATAGTTTCGCGGGTTTTGCGCGCCACCCCGCCTAAAGTGAGCCCTGAGGGTGAGGGGCGGATAAACGCATTGGGGTCAATGGAAAGCTCCTCCATGCGTGTTTTATCGCCCAAAATGCTTCCTTTCGAGATTTCGCTGCTGGGGTCAACTGCCAGCACGCAGAGTTTTTTACCGAGCGCAGTTAAATATTTTCCAAAACTTTCAATAAAAGTACTTTTTCCCACTCCGGGAACGCCCGTAATGCCAATTCTTATGGAGTTTCCAGAATAGGGCAAACATTTTTCAATAATCTTACCTGCAATTACAATATCCTCATGCGCCGTACTTTCAATAAGTGTAATTGCCTGACTTAAAAGCACTCTGTTGCCTGTTAAAATACCTTTAACATATTCATCTGCCGTTAATTTTTTTTTTCTTTTAAATTGCAGATAGGGGGACACCGGCTCCGGTTGCGGAATGCCCTCTTGAACATGAAGTGCGGAGTCTTTAAGATACATAACAGCTTACTTATCTAAACTTTCAAATTTTGAATTCATACTCACATACTCAGGAATAATCTCTTTCATTAATTTCACAACGTACATAGGTTCTTCATTTTTAGAATTAATCAAATGCTTGATATCTTTTTCAATATCTTGATAATCATATCTTCTCACCTCGGCAATCAAAATTTTCTTATGGGGGGTTGGTTTAGTATTTTCCGCAGTTGCCAAAAGTTCTTCATAGAGTTTTTCGCCCGGTCTCAATCCGGTAAATTCAATGGCAATATCTTTTCCAAGTGTTAATCCTGAGAGTTTTATCATTTTTACTGCCAAGTCATAGATATTAACCGATTCACCCATATCAAAAATAAAAATTTCGCCACCTTCACCCATAGCGCCTGCAGTAATCACCAATTGGCATGCTTCATGAATAGTCATAAAATAGCGCGTAATATCGGGATGGGTAATGGTGATTGGACCACCATGTTTAATTTGTTCTCTAAAGATGGGGATGACCGAACCATTTGAGCCTAACACATTTCCGAAGCGTGTAGTAACAAATTTAGTATTATTCTGGGCATAGTTTAGCGATTGTACATAAATTTCGGCAATACGCTTAGAGGCGCCCATCACGCCGGTAGGATTAACGGCTTTATCGGTAGAGATCATCACAAACTTTTGAACGTTGTATTTCACAGCCAAATCTGCCATAACTTTTGTTCCCTCCACGTTATTTTTTATGGCGGCATATACATTTTCCTCCATCAGATGCACATGTTTATAAGCAGCTGCATGATATACGGCATTGGGCTTGTAATACGCCATAATCTCTTCCATCTTATCACGGTCGGTAATATCGGTCAATAAAATGTCAACATTTTTCCATGTTCTTTTGCCAGAATATTCTTGTTGTAAAAAGAAAACAGGTGTTTCAGCATTGTCAATTAAAACCAGTTTTTTAAAGTCAAATTTTAACAGTTGGTGCACAATTTCACTTCCGATGGATCCGGCAGCACCTGAAATCAAAATCGTTTTTCCGATAGTATCTTTATTAACCAACGATTTATTAATATCAATAAGATCGCGTTCCAGCAGATCTTCAATTCTTATTTTTTTGATTTGTTTAAAGCTAAGTTCGCCATTAATCCAATTTGTTACAGGAGGCACAATCAATACTTTAGCATTATGTTTAAGTGCTATTTCCGTAATCTGGTTTTTTCTGTGTGCTGAAAGGTTTTGAATGGAAATGATGAGAAAAGAGACATCATTTTCCTGCAGATATTCATCCAATTGTGAAATAGCTCTAACCTGAAGGCTTTCCAATTGCATTCCCTGTTTCTTGGGGTCATCATCAAAAAAGGAAAGTACATTATATTTACTTTCCGCATCCCTGTCCAATGCTCTTTTAGTATTAATACCACTAACTCCGGCGCCAATAATTACAATGTTCTTTTTCAACTTTTTAGGATTCATTTTTTCTAAAAAATAGATTTTAAAAAGAAAACGATACATGATGAGTAATGTAATTGTAATAAAAAACTCCATTCCAACTATGGAAATCGGAATAAAGCGTTTAGAATTAAGATCTAATCCCCAAAGCAGGTAGCTCAATAAAAACAGCGTAACTGTTCCTAATATGGTGGCTAAAAAGATCTTAATAATATCTTTTGAGTTGGTATAACGTACAACAATTTTTGGGATTTTAAACAAAAGGAAAAAGAGAGTTCTAACCCCTAAGATAACAAGAGGAATAATGGGCGTAAAAAAAGTGGAGATATGAGTAATTCCAGTGATTGTGTCTCGAAAGAAGATTGCCAGCATTGTTGCAAAAAACACGATGCACAAATCTATTCCCAATATCACAGTGCTGGGAAGGAATCGCATTTTTTGAATAAAATTGTTAATCATTTGTTTTATTATCCTTTATAAAACGGCATTTTAACGACCACCGCCTTCAGCAATTTATCGCGAACTTTTATAAATATTTCCGTATCTAATTTACCAAATTCTGTTTTAATCCAGGCAGTTCCCACGGCTTTATTGATAGAAGGACCTTGTGTTCCGGAGCGCACCGATCCGATTACGTTGCCTTCAGCATCGCACACTTCGTAGTCTTGACGTGGAATACCGCGATCAATCATCTCAAAGCCTATCAATTTTCGTATCAAGCCCTCTTCTTTCATTTTCAGCATTCGGTCTTTATCAATAAAATCCTTATGGTCTGCAAATTTGGTAATCCAGGCTAAACCGGCTTCTATCGGGGTGATGGAGTCGTCAATTTCGTGTCCATAGAGACAGAAGCCCATTTCGAGGCGCAGGGTGTCTCTGGCAGCCAAGCCAGTGGGTTTAATGTCAAACTCGGCGCCGGCTTTAAAAACGGCTTTCCAAATTTTTTCAGCGTCCTCATTTTTCATATAGATTTCGCAACCACCGGAGCCTGTGTAGCCTGTAGTAGAGAAAATTACATTGGGAACACCGGCAAAAGTCAACGTTTTCACCGTATAATACTCCATATCTTCCACCGTTGTACCGGTTAGTTTTTGCATAGCTTTCAAAGCCAGCGGACCTTGCACTGCTAACTGCGAAATCTCATCGGAGATATTATTAATCTCGGCGCCAAACTTCTTGTTTTGTTCTACCACCCATGCCCAATCTTTATCAATATTGGCAGCATTTACCACCAAAAGATAATCGTTTTCAGCCATGCAATACACTAAAAGGTCGTCCACAATACCACCTTTGCCATTTGGGAAGCAAGAATATTGCACTTTGCCCGGATACAAAGCTGCCACGTCGTTAGAAGTAATGTATTGTAGAAGAGGAAGCGCTTGCATTCCTTTCACTGTAAATTCGCCCATGTGGGAGACATCAAAAACGCCCACTTTGCTACGCACGTGTTGATGTTCAATCACCAAGCCTTCATATTGAATGGGCATACAAAAACCTGCAAATTCTACCATTTTTGCGCCTTTTTCTTCATGTAATTTTTTAAATTTTGTTTCTTTCATAAGATTTTTTTTATAGATTTCTAATAATATTACAAATATGTACTTTTTTTAGTGCGCAAAAATAATTTTTTATTGCAATACCTAAAAATTTCGATTCTAAAGATTGAAATTGGGATAACTGGAGAAGTAACAAAATTTCTTAGTTTTCTTTTATCACTGTTTCAGCGGCTTCAATAATGGCAACAAATTCATTTGCTTTTAGAGAGGCTCCGCCAATCAATCCGCCATCTACATTTGGTTTTGCGAAAAGATCCAGCGCATTTTGGGCATTACAACTGCCTCCATACAGGATATACGCGGCATAGGCGGTTTCCGTACCATATCTTTTTTCAATAAGTTGGCGAATGAAAGCGTGCATTTCTTCAGCTTGTTCGGGCGTTGCGGTTTCGCCGGTGCCAATTGCCCATACTGGTTCGTATGCAATAACCACAGACTCAAAATCCTCTTTCGACAAGTGAAATAACGATTCTTTAATCTGTTTCTCAACCACTTCAAAATGGCGGTTAACTTTGCGTTCTTCAATCACTTCGCCACAACACACCACGGGGACGAGTTGGTTTTCTAACAAAATATTTGTTTTTTGAGCAATAGTATCATTTGATTCGTTGAAGAATTTACGTCTTTCAGAGTGTCCTATGATACAAAACTCAACGCCCAACTCTGCCAGCATTTCTGCGGATATTTCGCCGGTAACCGCTCCGTTTTTAAATTCGCTACAGTTTTGAGCACCTACGGTAAAATCGGCTTCCTGCGCTTGATCGGTAGCTAACTCTAAATAGAGGAACGGGGGGCAGAGCACTACGCCGGTCTCTAATCGCAAGCCGGCTATTTGTTCGCCTATAGCAATAATTAAATCGTCGGCTTCTTCAAACGATTTATTCATTTTCCAATTTCCAATGACCATTTTGGGTTTCATACGCTTTTATTTTTTAAGTGATTATTAATAGGTTGGTAATACTATTTATTTTTTCCGGCATAGAACATATATTCTACACATAATACTATAAATGTGGTAAATAGGGTATTTAATACTGAACTCCATAGTATGCGCCACCACTGAACCCATTGAAATACTTCTAAAACAGTTACCGTAATTTGATGCACAAATACTAGCAGAAGAGTATAGACTAAAATCCAGCTAAATTCTTTCACTCCGGGAACAGGTTTAATGCCGCTTTCCAAAGGTCTGAATCCATTCAAAACAAAAATAACATAGGGACGAAGGAACACCAATAAGACACAGGCAAACGCCTGAATTCCATAAGTTCTCAAGAAAGCATCCACAATAAATCCGGTAGCAAATGCAATGATATATTGTACCGGTTTAGGAATTTCTAAAGGAAGCAGGATGAGAAACAGCAAGTAAACAAAAGGATTGAGAAAGCCAAACCATTGAATATAGTTAAAAACAAATACTTGCATTAGTATCAGTATAATAAAGCGAGAACTATTTTTTATTAACTTATTCATTCACAAATTTTGATTTTAATGAGTCTAATTCGGGTTTATAGAGGTTAGAAATAAGGTACACGTTATGAAGGTTTCTAAAATCGGTGGCTAAACGAATTTTAATAGTTAGGAAAGTATTATTTGGGTTGTCAAATTTTTCAATTACGGTTCCAATGAGAATATCTTTTGGGAACACATCCGAATAGCCGCTGGTAACAACAGAATCTCCCACTGTTACCAATAAATGTTGAGGGATAGCAATAACCTGCGCAACAGAAGGGTCGGAGTCCAACCACACCACAGTTCCAATTTGATTTATGGGTAAAATTTTGGCGCTTACTCTTGAAAGCGGATTCAGTAAAGAGATAACGGTACTGAAGTTTTTAGAAACATCGCTCACTACCCCGGCAACCCCATTAGGAGAAATCACAGCCATATCGGGCGTTACACCATCTTTACTTCCCTTATCAATAATGATATAGTTGTGAGCTTTATTGATGCTATTGAAGACAACATGCGCAGTTTGAATGTCATACATTCTGCGCTTATTTTTATTTTCTCCTGAGAAAATAGAATAAACCGTATCTTCCGAAAAAAAGAACATTTTCTCCTGTTCTTTCAACAGATTTAGATTTTGTTGCAATAGAGACGCATTTTCAGTGGAGTATTGAAAGTGTTTATAAAAATTATGGGCAAGTTTTTGCAATGGACCAATAATTCCTTGTGCTGCTGTTGAGATTACAAAATGTTGATAAGTACTGTTATTATAAAATAACATGAGTGCAAAAAGTTGCAACAGCAAAAAGACAAAAAGATGAAAATAGCGTTTAAGTAGATCTCTAAAACTGGTCATTTGAATGAATCAATAAGGGATGCGAAAGTATAATTTTTTAGCAATTGGAAAATGTCAGATAGAATGAGGAACGAGTTCTTTCCACAGCCTTTTCATCCCTACAGTAGCTTTCTCCTTGATAAAATGCACTGTTCGCGCAATGGGTTGCACCTCTTTGGGGTCAACCACATAAATTTGAGCATCTCTGCGAGCGGAATAGAGTAGCCCCGCCGCCGGATACACATTAAGTGATGTACCTATAATAATGATGACCTCGGCTTGCTCCACAATTTTTGCAGCTTGATGAATGAGCGGAACATCCTCTCCAAACCATACAATAAAAGGGCGGAGCAGTTGCCCGTCGGGCGCTAAATCACCGAAATTAAAAGTTTCGTACCCAATATCTTTTACGTGGTTTTTGTGGTCATCGCTGCACACCTTGGTAAGTTCGCCATGCAGATGGATAATTTGGGTGGAACCTGCGCGTTCGTGCAGGTCATCCACATTTTGTGTAATTACCGTAACATCGTAGTATGTTTCCAATTGAGCAATGATTTTGTGAGCATCGTTGGGCTGGACTGTTGCCAGTTGTTTTCTGCGCTGGTTGTAGAAATCAATCACTAATTCAGGGTTTTGGTACCAGCCTTCAATGCTGGCAACTTCCATCACGTTGTAGTTTTCCCACAGTCCATCGCTGTCCCTGAAAGTGCTTATGCCGCTCTCGGCGCTGATACCTGCGCCAGAAAGGAGGACTAATTTTTTTTTCATGTTTTAAGTATTTTTGAATTTCTATAACTCTGATTATCAGATGTTTTTTTGGTTTTTCAAATTTGGGGCAAAAATAAGAAAAAATGAAAGGGAATAAACGTACTCCCATACTACTAGACTGTCTAAAAAAGCATAGAGCTCTTGTTTAAGTACCAATTTGTAGAAAAAAAAGTTAAATTTTTTCGTAAAATCTATGGATTATCATCCCCCAAAGAATGCAATAAAAATTCCCGCAACCACTGCCGAGGCTATTGTACTGGAAACAATTGGTCCCATAGCGTGCATTAAAAGGTAGTTTTGAGAATTATATTTTTGTCCCATTCTTTGGGAAATACGAGCAGCCATAGGCATGGCGGAAACACCGGAATTACCGATTAAGGGGTTCACTTTTCCACCGGTAACGTAGTAAAGAAGTTTGGCGATTAAGATGCCTCCCACCGTTCCGAAAATGAAAGCTACCAATCCAAGGAAAATTACGAATAGCGTTTGCGGGGTAAGAAAACGATCTGCTGTGGCGGAAGAGCCAATAGACACTGCAACTAATAATGTTAAAATATTTAACATACCTTTTTGGAGAGTTTCGAGGTAACGTTCTGTTACTCCGCTTTCTCTAATCAAATTTCCTAACATCAGCATGCCCACTAATGCCCCTGCAGCAGGAACTAACAATAAAACTAAGATGGTAATACATATTGAGAAAAGGATTTTTTGATTTTTCGTAACATTTTTTGCGCGCGGCATAACAACAACTCGCTCTTTTTGAGTAGTAAGCGCTCTCATTATAGGTGGTTGAATAAAAGGCACCAGCGCCATGTACGAAAAAGCGGCTATGGCAATGGTGGGCAATAAATCGGGTGCCAAACGGCTGGCAGCAAAAATAGAGGTGGGACCATCGGAACTGCCTATAATAGCAATGGAGGCAGCCTCATTTAGACCAAATCCATTGAATCCGTCAATATAAGGTGCCAACCAGTTTCCTAAAAGGATTGCACCACCAAAGGCAACAAAAATGCCGAGCTGTCCGCCCAACCCTATCAGCGCAATCTTTGGCGAAGCAATAAGAGGACCAAAATCGGTCATAGACCCAATGCAAAGGAAAATTAATGGTGGGTAAATGACATGTATAATGCCCTGATAAAGGAAATGCATCAAGCCGCTTTCATCATAGGCAGAGAGGTTTGCTCCCGGAATGTTGGCAAGCAAAATTCCAAATGCCAGAGGTAACAACAACAATGGCTCATATTTTTTCCGAATGGATAGATAAGCAAAAAATAACGCCAACCCAATCATGATGATCTGTTGTATGGTGATTGTGGTCAGACCGGTACTATAACTACCCAATAAACCTGAAGCTTTAAGAAGTACATTGTTATTCATAATTATGTCTGCTGTGTCAAAAAGTGCATTGAAACTCATAATTTTTTAAGTTTAGTGACTAACAAATTTCAACCGAAATATTTATTTTATCCAAAAAAATAATTATAAAGTATTGTTAATCAGGTTATTTTCAAATAAAATTCTCGGGTGCAAATAAACAGGAAATTTTTAAACTACGTATATATTAAAGAATAATTATTTGAAATAAAAACTTGTTTATTCCAAAGATCTTGAAAAACTTCAACTCAAGGCTAAAAAATATATTTTCGCCAACCTAAAGCAAAAGGAATATGCCGAAAATACTATCTTCTGTTTTGCGCATATTGGTCGGTTTAGTTTTTGTAACATCGGCAATATTAAAATACATCTCTATTGATGTATTTGATTTATATATTTTTGAACATAATTTGTTTTCTGTTTCAGTAACGGAAACATTAACTCGTTTGCTTATTACGGCAGAGTTGGCGCTGGGTATCCTGCTTGCTACTAATATCCATACAAGGCTTGCCTATTATTGCGCTCTGGTGTTTTTGGCAGGATTTACTTTGTATTTGTTTTTTCTTCCCTATTTTTTTGATGTGGATATTGCCAACTGTCATTGTTTTGGAACAGCTATCGTGTTGAGTAGATGGGAATCTATCGCTAAAAATGTGATTCTCCTGTTTTGTTTGGCATTTATCTCGCCAAAATTTTCTATTTACAAAAAATGGCACACATGGGTTTTGTTTGCTTTAGGCGTAGTAACCTTTATCGTTTTTATGGTCATTAATGCACCTAACTATTTATATACCATGGTGCATAAAGATAAAATTCAAATAAATCTTCCCATTTATGAATCCGCCTTATCAAATAATGGTAAAAAAGCAGAGTTTACCGATGGGAAACAAATAATTTGCTTATACTCAGTAAGATGTAGGTTTTGTAAACATGCTGCTCTGAAATTGCATCTCATTATGAAACACCATCAACTTCGGGAAGATCAGGTAAAAGCAATATTTTGGTCGGGAACTCCTGATAGCCTGATCCACCACTTTTTCTCCGATCAAAAAATCCCAATACTTGAACATACTACCTTTCGGATGGATACTTTTTTAAATATCACAGCTGGAAGTATGCCTGTATTACTTTTTTCCAATAACGGCATGATAACGCAAAAAGCCAACTATATCTCATTAAAAGAGAAAGAGGTAGTAGATTTTTTCAAATAATATTTTGCAAAAATCATGATTCAAGGCAAAAAAGTATATTTTCGCCCCCCTTAAAAAATAACCAATTAATAATTTAATTTATGGCAACAAGAATCAGATTACAAAGACACGGTAAAAAAAATCAACCTTTTTACCACATTGTAATTGCGGATGGTCGTGCACCACG
>JGI24696J40584_12961250_pt1 | contig 12617 bp, 11 predicted proteins | sample TergutCo191P4_FD_40584 | JGI IMG/M metagenome (IMG submission 40584)
AGACAATTTTGCCTCACAGGAAGCATTCCGATAGGAATGCAACCGGCTAATAAAGATATTTTTCTACCGAGCGATATTCCCTAACGGGAATAATTTTCCACACAATTTCCAGTAGAACCATAATTTATAACAGTATGTTTCCTGCAAAGACACAAAGTCCACTAAGGAAAACTTTGTGTTCTTTGTGTCTTTGTGGGAAAAAAACTAAAAAAAAACTTTGTATTTCTTGTGCCGAGCGCAGTCGAAGTATTTGTGTCTTTGCAGGAAACATACTGTTATAAGTTATTTATTTTGTGTGCCTAAATCATAGATTAGCATTGGAAATAAATTTTTATCATATACCAATTGAATATATATTTTTTTTACGTACATTTGTGCGCTTTTTATTTGAAAAATGAAAAAAATGAAAAAATGAAAAAAGTTTTTGTAAGCGGTTGTTACGATATGCTTCACAGCGGGCACGTGGCGTTTTTTGAAGAAGCCGCTATGTATGGTGATTTATACGTGGGTATCGGTTCGGATAAAACTCTCTATGAATTGAAAGCGCGTTACCCCATTAATGGCGAAAATGAGCGTCTTTATATGGTCAAAGCGCTGAAAACCGTAAAAGAGGCGTGGGTAAACAAGGGAAGCGGCATCATTGATTTTGAGGAAGAGATAAAGCGCTTGAAGCCCGATATTTTTTTCGTCAATAGCGATGGGCACAGCAATTTGAAAGTAGAACTCTGCGAACGTTTGGGTATTGAATACGTTGTCAGCAAGCGCATACCGCACGAAAATCTGCCGGCTCATTCCACCACCGCTTTGCGGAGCGAATGCCGCATTCCTTACCGTATTGACATTGCCGGCGGGTGGCTCGACCAACCAACCGTCAGCAGTTTATTCCCGGGTCCTGTGCTGACGATTTCTATTGAGCCCGATTACGAATTTAACAACCGGAGCGGTATGGCGACAAGTTCGCGCAAAAAAGCGATAGAACTTTGGAAAGTAGATATTCCGCACGGCAACAGGGAAAGTTTGGCGCAAATACTTTTCTGTTGCGAAAATCAGCCGGGCACGGAATATGTCAGCGGTTCGCAGGATTCTTTTGGAATTGTGATGCCCGGATTAAACCGCTTGAATTACACCGGCGATTATTTGCCTTCCGAAATAGAAAGCATTCTGGATAACGACTTATTAAACTGGATAGAGCAGCGGCTTTGGTTAGTTCCGCTCTTCCCTCGACACAGCGCTTACAACGTCCTCGACAAAACAAATATCACTGCCGCAGGCGCAAAACAACTCAGCGATGCTGCTATTGATTGCTGGAATGCCATCAAGACAAAAAATGCACAGCAATTTGGGGACACTGTCCGGAGAAGTTTTGAAGCGCAAATTGCTATGTATCCGAATATGATGTCGGACGATATTTATGAAATTCTAAACAAATATAAACATCAAACCTTGGGTTGGAAATTGAGCGGCGCCGGTGGAGGCGGATATTTGATTTTTGTCAATGAAACGCCGGTCGAAAACGCAATACAAATAAGAATCAGACGAGGAGAATAAAAATATTTTAATATGAAGAAATCACTTTTTACAGGAAAAGAAGGACAAAATTATTTGTTTCCTTTTATGTTGATAACAAGTTTGTTTTTTATGTGGGGTTTTGCCCACAGTCTGCTGGACATACTAAACAAACATTTTCAGGAGTCGCTGCATTTGACAAAAGCGCAATCGGGCGCAGTACAAACAGCCGCTTACGGCGCCTATTTTATTATGGCAATTCCGGCAGGAATTATTGCGCGGAAATTTGGCTATAAAGCCGGCATCGTTGTCGGATTGCTTTTGTTTGCCATTGGCGCTTTTTGGTTTGTTCCCGCAGTAGGAATCGGCACTTTTGGCGCATTTTTGTTGGGATTGCTGGTTTTATTTTCCGGATTAACCTTTTTGGAAACGGTGGCAAATCCTTACACTACCGTTTTGGGTGCGCCCGAATCGGCTGCAAGGCGCATCAATCTTGCGCAAACATTCAACGCGCTGGGGTGGATTTGCGGTCCTCTTATCGGCTCATTGCTGATTTTCGGGAGTTCGGAAAATTCCAACGCCGCGCTGATGTTGCCTTACGTAGGCTTGGGTGTGCTGGTATTGCTGGTATTGCTGATGTTTCTCTTTGTCAAATTGCCGGAAGTAAAGGAAGAAAGCCCGCAAACAAGTTCCGGCGTTGAAAAACCCTTAATCAGGCAGCGGCATTTTGTTTTAGCCGTAATTGCACAATTTCTGTATGTGGCGGCGCAAACCGGCATTGGCAGTTTTTTTATCAACTATTCGGTAGAAATAAAAGACCTTCAAATAACAACAATGGAAGCGGGAATTTGGCTCGCTTTGGGCGGTATGTCGCTGTTTGCCATTGGTCGCTTTTGCGGCAGTTTGCTGATGAAAAAAATAAAAGCGGAAACTTTGCTGGGCAGTTTTGCGCTTATGAACACACTGTTGATGCTGATAGTTATCTCTTGCCACAATGTTTGGGGATTTGGCGCGCTAATCGTTAATTACCTTTTTATGTCTATTATGTTTCCGTCTATTTTTGCACTCGGCATAAAAGGCTTGGGCGAACAGACCAAAACCGCTTCTTCCGTTTTGGTACTGACGATTGTCGGAGGCGCTATCGCCTCGCCATTAATGGGATATATCGGCGAAAACAATATGAATTACGGATTTATCCTTCCGTTGTTTTGTTTCCTTTTTATTGCATTTTTTGGTTTTTGGGGGAGTAAGAGCGGGAAGTAATTATTGGCATGTCTTAAACCTCATTTATACCTGATTTCAGTGACAAATTTTTGTGAAATTCTTTTTAACTGCGACGTATTTTGTCGCAGTGGTGTTGTATTATTAATCACTCCAAAAACCGCTGATTAAATAGCAAATCTTCAAACCTCAAACAATTTTTCAGGCATCATCAACAAAAATTCCTCAATAGAAATACCGCCTGTACCAATCACAAATGTACGTTTCGGGCGGAAAGCATCTGCAAAAATCGACATTCCTTTATTGGTGCTGTCCTTGCCGCTTTTTACCTCAAGGGCAATAATTTTTTTGTCTTTTTCAATCACAAAATCTACCTCATTATTATTTTCGTTCCAATAATAAAGATTAAATTTTTTAAGCGCCGCAGAATTGATAAGATGCTGACCAACAGCCGATTCAACCACCTGTCCCCATAATTTATGATCGGCTTGCGCTTTTTCGAAAGTCAGGTTCAACTGCGTACTCATCAGCGCGTTGTTGAACACCTGAAATTTCGGTTTCGATGAACGTTTCCGAATGGTATTGCCGGCATATTTTTCCAAACCCGCCAACAAACCTGCATATTCGAGCAGTTGTAAATAATTGGATAAAGTCGTCAAATTGCCTTTTTCCTGCAAATCGCCCTGTACCTTGCTCATCGCCACGATGCGCGACGAATACACGCTTCCAATTTCAAACACACGCCGTAATAAAGCAGGTTTTTCTACCTTCGTCAGCATCAAAATATCTTTGGAAATGCTTGTTTCGACCAGCGAATTTTTGATGTAATTTTTCCAGCGATATTCGTCTCCAATCAGCGATGCCGAGCCTGGATAGCCACCATACCAAATATATTGCTCCACCGTCCAGCCAAATGCCTCGCGCATTTCGGAATATGTCCAGTGATTGATGCTCGTAGATTCAAAACGCCCCGCCAGTGACTCGGTCAATCCCTGCTGTATCACCAAACTCGACGAGCCCATAATGATAACCCGCAAATCAATGCCTTGTCGCGTATCTTCGTCCCACTCCTTTTTGACGGTTTCGCTCCAGTTATCAATTTTCTGAATTTCATCAACAATTAACAGAAAAATTTTTTCCGTACTTTCTGTTAATTTCCGGCGTGCTTCATCCCACACATTGCGAAGCCAATTCCGGTCGGCAGCAGGCACATCATCGGCGGTAATGTATTCTGCTTTGAAAGGAAGTTGCTCTATCAACTGCAAAACCATTGTCGTTTTACCCACTTGACGAGGTCCGGAGATTACTTGTACAAACTTTCTCGAATCTTTTATGCGTTGTTCAAGTTCTTGTAAATAAAGCCTTTTTATTGTTTTCATTTTTTTATTTAGTTTAATGTAATAAATTATTTCATTTTGCCTAATAAAATATTTCTGCAAAGATAAATAAAATATTTCGATTAAACTAATAAAATATTTCGATTAAACTAATAAAATTTTATTTTGCTTGTATTTCGTTGATAACAAGATAATTATAATTGATTTGTAAATTTATTTAGTTTAACCTAATAAAATATTTATTTCTATCTAAATAATTACTCCAAAAACCGCTGATTAAACAACAAATACCCGATATTAAACCCAACATTCCAGTTTCGTGCCGGCGAACTGTAATGATTAACAAAAAGACTTGCAGACAAAAACGGCAACCGGAAAACAAGCAATGCCTCGCCAACATACTCAAATGTCGAACAAATCTTGCCGTACTGCACCATTCCATTCGCATCTTTTTCGATGGGCTCAAAGGGAAGAAATGCGTAAAACCCTGTCCTGATGCTTAGTTGCCGCGTGATGTTGTACATCGGTTTCACGCCTGCCGCCACAAACTGATTGCTCGAAAATACGTTGTTGAAAATATATTGGCTGTGCGTCGTTGGCTTGAAAGACGGCGCACGAAGAACAGCAGCCATATAATTGCCGTCGAAGTGTTGCGTGGAATAGACCGCATCGCCCAAAATACCAATCGTAAAACGATTGTTGCAAATAAAATATTGCTCAAAAGTAGCGCGTGTTTGCCACCAAACAGCATTTTCTATTTCAACAGGGTCTGCTCCCGATGCTGCATTCGGAAAATAATATTCGTTACCGCTAACCAACTGCGACAGGAAATTGAAATACTTTCCTGCGTTGGCATACTGCTTGTCGTTCAGCGTATTAACCTGAAAACCGTAAAAAAGATTTATCAAATCGTAATGGCTGTAATCTTTGTTGCCAAGCGTAAAATCGAGCGGCGATTGATAGTAAGAATCCTTCAAGTGCGCCACACCAACCCCAATTCGCATTTTCGAACGGTAAGAGGAAGGAAAACCGATATTGAATTTCAAAAAACGCTCTTGTTGAAGATAATACGTATTTGCAGTCATCTGATAAAACGGCGTGTTGTCTTCGTAAAAGTTAAAACCCTGAATATTTCCCGTCAATTTGAAATAAAACGGCTGTTTTGCTCTCGGAAAATCGAGTTGCGAAACAAATTGCAAAGCGTTGTATGTCTTGCCGAATTGCGCCGCCAAATCGTGCACCCAGCCTTTGGATTTCAATTTTTGGTAGGTCAGTCCGAAAAACGCCTGACTCGCCGCTGCCGACGAAATATTCCCGCCAACCGAAAATAAAAAATCGTTTTCGAGTTTTACCTTCAGCGTTAAATCGAATGAATTGTCTGCCTCATCGTAAACGGCTATCGGGTTGATTTCGGCAATGCGACCATCTGCTATTAATTTGAAATAATTTTTCTTAAATGTTTCTATATCAATGTATTCATTGTTTTCACTCAACGATTTGACTATGTATTCTTGCTGGGCGGAATTGACGCCTGTCACTTTTATTTTTTTAAATCGCAATTCGGGAAATGTTGCGCGGAAACTGTCGCGCTGCGCCTGCAATTCTTCCTTGCTGATGCGGCGGCTGACTTTCTCGCGAATTTGTTCAATTTTCTTTATGGTAGAATCGTAAGCGAGGCGGTACATTCCGTCAGCCTTGTGGAATTCGAGTAATTTTACATAGTTGAGTTCATCGCTGAAATCAAGTAATATGCCTTCTTCTCCGGAAATGTTGTAAATAGTCGGTTGCATCACCATATTCAGGATTTGCGCCGATAAGTCTTTTTCTTCGGGCTGCCGCGGATTGCCGGTTACGGCGCTGCCGATGATATAGTCGGGATGAAAATTTTCTCTCATTGCCCGCAACGGGAAATTATCGTAAATACCACCATCGAAAAGCATTCTGCCGTCAATTTCTATCGGTTTGAAAACCAGCGGGAAAGTCATTGAGGCGCGTACGGCATTTCCCAAATCGCCGCGATGCAAAGTAATGCTTTCTTTTCGGTAAACATCGGACGCCATACAACGAAAAGGCACAAAAAGATTATCGAAATTGCCGCGTGAAACTGCCGTTGCCTGCGAAAAATAGTTGAGAAACACAACATTCATTTGAATCGGGTTGATAAGGCTTGTAGGTAAATAATTCGGCTCAATTATCAATGAGTCTTTGATGTTGAATTTCACGGTAAGAATATCGGGTGCAGGGTTTTTCTTTTTATAGGAATAGATGTATTTTTCTTCTACTTTGCCGGTTTGCCAATAGGTAAATTCGGGCGCTTTGAAGAGTTCGAGCATTTCGGCAGGCGAGTAGCCCATTGCGTAAAACGAGCCGACAACTGCGCCAATAGACGTACCGGTGATGTAATCTATCGGAATTTCGTTGTCTTCCAATGCCTGAATAACGCCTATATGCGCCATTCCTTTGGCGCCGCCGCCACTTAGTACCAAGCCGACTTTTTCTGCTGAAATAGAAGATGTTAGCAATAAAAATAATATAAAAAATGTCGTTTTTTTCATTGTTAGTGTTGAGGGTAAAAAATTATCCTGCAAATATATAAAAAATAAAGAAAATGAAAAAGCCCCAAGAAGTTTTAACCTCTTGGGGGCTTTTTATCATTAAATGTTTTTTTAAAATTAGAATTTGAAAACAAAGCCTACTTCAACAGCACCTGTAGTAAACGCATTGTTTGTGTCAATGCCAATACCAAAGTCTGACTTAGAACCGGTTTTTTCACCATCTGCTTTGTAAATTGTTGAAGTGAAATCCAAACCTGCGAAATTCAAGTTAGTGAACAAACAAATGTTGTCAGAAAGATTATATACCACAACCGGACTAACAGCAAAACTTATGTTTGTTTCTCCGCTTTGGGTATGGTCAACTTTCTTGTCGTCTTGGTCAAATAGATTGGAAGAAGAAACTCCAAAACCAAATGCTGCTTTTCCAAGTAGTGCAAATTTTCCGAATTCAACAAATGAATAACGAATGTATGGTTCTGCTCCAAATCCCGTACTTTTTGTTGAAAATTGTTTTTTGTCATTTTCCCAACTTGTTCCGTTATTTAAAACAAGTCCCAATGTAATACCTACATCAATTTTTTCGTTCAAAGAATAACCAACTTCGGGAAGAATACCAAAAATAGAATTGGAAATTCCGTTTTTCTTGCCGTCTTTGTCCTTGTCAGCACCATCAAGTGCAAAGCCCAAAGCACCACCCACATACAATTGCGCACTTGCTGTCATTACAGCAAAAGCCAAACCAATAACTAACAATACTTTTTTCATAATTAAATAAATTTTAATAAAAACCTCCTTGAAATATTAATTAAATTGAAAATGCAAGGAAGCATTAAACATTTTCGGGGGCAAAGATATTACATTTTTGTTACAAAAAACAAATTTTTTTAAGGTTTTTTTTCAACACTTTAATTGAAAATGCTTTTTTTTCGTAAATTAACCGCGTTTTTATGTGCCGTAAGTAACTCATTTTCAGCCATAATCTCAATGGTATCGCCAATATTCTGTAAACCTTCTTTTGTGAGTTCCTGAAAGGTTATTTTTTTCGTAAAACTGTCCAAATTTACGCCGCTGTACGCTTTTGCATAGCCGTTTGTGGGCAAAGTGTGGTTTGTTCCCGAAGCGTAATCGCCTGCACTTTCGGGTGTGAGATGTCCGAGAAAAATTGAACCTGCATTGGTAATTTTTTCGGCAATTTCGCGGTAATTTTCTGTCGAAATAATCAAATGTTCGGGTGCATATTCGTTGGTCATTGCGATGGCTTCGTTCATATCTTTTACGATGATTATCTTGCTGTGTTCCAATGCTTTTTTAGCCAAATCGACACGAGGAAGTTGTTCCACTTGAATAGCGACTTGTTCTATCACTTTTTGCGCCAGATTTTCGCTCGTGGTTATCAAAATCGACTGACTGTCAGTGCCGTGCTCCGCCTGCGAAAGCAAATCGGCAGCCACAAAAGCGGGATTTGCCGTGTCGTCAGCCAGCACTTCGACCTCCGATGGTCCGGCGGGCATATCAATCGCCACTTCGTTTAACGAAACAATCTGTTTGGCTGCGGTAACATATTGATTGCCGGGACCAAAAATTTTATAGACTTTCGGAACGCTTTCTGTGCCGTAAGCCATTGCGCCAATTGCTTGAATACCACCAATTTTATAGATTTTTGTAACGCCCGAAATTTTGGCGGCATACAACACGGCAGGATGGATTTTCCCTTCGCAGTTGGGTGGCGAGCAAAGCACAATTTCCTTGCAACCGGCAATCTGCGCCGGCAACGCCAACATCAACACCGTAGAAAACAACGGCGCCGTTCCGCCCGGAATGTACAAACCGACTTTTTCTATCGCAACGGCTTTTTGCCAACAGGTTACGCCCGGCATTGTTTCGACTTTCGGCAGTTCGTATTTTTGTGCCGCGTGGAATTTTTCAATGTTGTTTTTTGCCAATAAAATGGCGGATTTCAAGGTTTCGGAAACCAATTTTTCGGCTTCGGAAATTTCATTTTCGGAAACTTCTAAACTTGACAATTGTACTTTGTCGAATTTTAATCCGTATTCTTTTACGGCTTCATCGCCGCGTGTTTTGATGTCGTTCAGCACGTTTTTGACGGTTTCAAAAAGGGTGCTGTTGTCGAATGTCGGGCGGGTTAGAATTGCCTGCCAATCGGTTTTTTGAGGGTATTTTATTGTTTGCATAATTATTGTGTTTTTTCCCACAAAGGCACAAAGTTCACAAAGTTTTTCTTAGTGTGCTTTGTGTCTTTGTGGGAATTTCTTATAGTAATTCACCTGAAATTAATTATCTTTATTTTCCCACAAAGGCACAAAGTTCACAAAGTTTTTCTTAGTGGGCTTTGTGTCTTTGTGGGAAATGGTTATAGTAATTCACCTAAAACTTTTCTGTGTATTCCTTCTTTTATTAAATTAACATTGAAATTTATCAAAAGTGCCAACTTTATATTTGTCAATTTCATATAAGTAAGTACTGTTTTGTGATGTACTTTGTCTATGTTTTCAACAGATTTTAATTCAATAATCAGTTTATTTTCCATAATAATGTCTGCTCGAAAACCAACATCCAAAACAACATCTTCGTATTTAACAATAATACCTTGTTGACGAGTGTAGGCTATCCCTCGCTTATCTAATTCATAAGCAAATGCCGATTCATAAACACTTTCTAACAAACCGGGACCAAGAGAAGTGTGTATTTTAAAAGAAATATCTACTGCTATTTTCGCTAATTCGTTTTCTGTCATAAGAGTTTTATTTGTTTATTTTCCACAAAGGCACAATTTAGTTTTTTTTCCCACAAAGACACGAAGAACACAAAGTTTTTTAGTTTTTTTTCCCACAAAGACACGAAGAACACAAAGTTTTTTTTAGTTTTTTTCCCCCACAAAGACACAAAGAACACAAAGTTTTTTTAGTTTTTTTTCCCACAAAGACACAAAGAACACAAAGTTTTTTAGTTTGTTTTCCACGAAAGCATAAAGAAAGCACTAAGAAAAACTTTGTGTTCTTTGTGTCTTTGTGGGAAAAAAAGTGTCTTTGTAGGGAAAAAAGTGTCATTGTGAGAAAAAAAGTGTCATTGTGGGAAAAAAATCACAAAATCATCTTTTCTATCGGCACCACCAAAATTCCCTCAGCCCCAATCGCTTTGAGTTTGCTGATAATATCCCAAAATTTCTTCTCATCAATCACCGATTGCAGCGAACTCCAACCGCTTTCGACCAGCGGCGTAACGGTCGGCGATTTCATTCCGGGCAGGAGTTTGCACACTTCGCCGATTTTTTCATTGGGTACATTTAATATAATGTATTTTTTGCCTTCGGCGTTTTTGTAGGAATCGAAACGGAAGAGCAATTCGTCCAAAATCGCCTGTTTTTCGGCTGTGAGTTGTTTGCCGGCAATCATCAAGGCTTCGGATTGCATCACAATTTCAACTTCTTTTAAGTTGTTGCTAATCAACGTGCTGCCCGAACTGACGATGTCGAAAATACAATCTGCCAAACCGATGCCGGGCGCAATTTCCACCGAGCCGGTTATGACGTGAATGTCGGACGTAATGCCTTTTTCGCGCAAAAAATCTTCGAGGATTTTCGGGTACGAAGTGGCAATTTTTTTGCCTTCAAACCATTCCACGCCTTTGTAATCGACCGTTTTCGGGATTGCCAGCGACAAACGGCAACGACTGAAACCCAGACGTTTAACAATGACCGCATCTTCGGCTTTTTCCACAAATTCGTTTTCGCCCACAACGCCCACATCGGCAATGCCGCTCGCAACGGCTTGCGGAATATCATCATCGCGAAGATAAAGTATTTCAACAGGAAAATTTTTGGCAGAAACTAATAAAGTCCGTTTGCCGGATTCTATTTTAATGCTTGATTCTGAGAGCATTGTCATTGTTTCTTCAAACAATCGCCCTTTGGTTTGTACTGCTATTCTTAACATATATTTTTTGAACTTTTTGAATTTTTTTGAACTTTTTTGAATTTTTTGAATTTTTTGAATTTTTTTGAATATTATTTTGAGGCTCACAATCCCATAAAATACGAAAATCTGCTGCAAAGATAAAAAAAATCAAGAAATAATTTGTGAGATTACGAAAATAGTTTTTACTGTAAAATAGAAAAAACAAAAACCGCGTTATATTCCGCCATAAGTGGTATTTTTTAGGTACTTATGGCGAGATATAACGCAGTTTTATTTGAATAAATCATTGAGTATCAATTCTTTTTGAATTATTTCGGAGTATTTATTTTTAGTAATTCCGTGAGTGGTTAACATTAGCAAATGAACAGCCTTTTTGGTTTGCGTTTCGGCTTTGAAAGCAGCAATTTTATTCATCAAATTTTCTTCGTATGATTTGGTAATCACATATTTAAGATTTGAAAATTTGATTTCCAGCAGATTTATTATTCCGTCTTTACGATTGATAACCAAGTCAATTTGTGCAGCAGGCATTGAATTTTCACTGCGCCAAGCGGACACGAGCGATTGTATTCCCGCAATGCTCAATGCCTGTTTTATCTCGTTGGTATGCAACAAAGCCAACATTTCAAAGGCATAACCTGCCCACGAATTTCGTAGCGGCGTGTCAAGCGAATTTGTCCAAAATTGCTCATCATTGTACTCGTTTTTTTCAATAAAATGAAAATAAAACAGTGTAAATGGGTCGATAAGTTGGTACAACACATTGCGTTTTTTCTTGTCGAACGAGTTATACGAGCGGATAAAACCGCAATATTCAAGGTTTTTCAGCACTTCGGTCAAGCCGCCGCCGCTTAAAATTTTGGTTATTTCTACAATCTCGTTTCTACTCAAACCTTTCATTTTTCTACTTAATGCAGATACAACCCTCAAGTAATCGTCCGAATTGCGAAACAACGCGGAATAAAGATTCCTAAACTCATTTTTCATTTCGGCATCTTGCACAAAAAACATTTTGTCGATATTTTGCGCCACGCTCTCTCCTTTTTCTATTTTGCTCAAATAGTACGGAATACCGCCCATTGCCATATAACATTCAGCAATCTGATAGCGGCTAAAGTCTATTTTGCGCGATTTGAAATAGATTTCGCACTCGCGCAATGTAAATTGTTTCAAATGAATGGTGCGCGTCAAGCGGTTATGCAATCCGCCGTGATTGTTGATTAACTTGTTGATAATCCACGAACTTGCCGAGCCGCAAGTTATCAGCACAACGTCTTTTCGCGCCGAAGCCCAAGCGTTCCAAAAATGCTCAAGCGCAGTGATAAAGCCCGAACGCAACGTATCAAACCAAGGAATTTCGTCGAAAAAGATAACTTTTCGCTTTTGCGGCGACTTTTCCACCAGCGTAATCAGTTGTTCAAACGCCATCAACCAATTGTTTGCAACTTTAAAATGTATGCCTGAATTGTTCTTGTTGAGCGAGATATTAAAATTTACCAACTGTTCTTTTGTGGCAGCATTTGCTAACCCCGACACATTAAAAACAAATTTGTCGGCAAAAAATTCGCGCACAAGAAAGGTTTTGCCTACCCTGCGCCTGCCATACACCGCCACAAATTCCGAAACATTGGAAGAATAGACCTCTTGCAGTGTTTTTTGTTCTTTTTCTCTGCCAATAATATTGTTTGTCATATCAAAAAAAGATATTTATATTTCGCCACAAAGGTATAAAAAAGATTAGATATGGCAAAATATAATGTTATATTCCGCCATAAGTGGTATTTTTTTGGTACTTATGGCGGAATATAACGCAGTTTTATTTGAATAAATCATTGAGTATCAATTATTTTTTGAATATTCAAATATTAAAAAAATGTCTTTATTAGCCGGTTGCATTCCAATAGGAATGCGTCCTGTGAGGCAAAATTGTCTTTTACCGAGCGAGAATGCCTAACGGCATTCAAAACAATTTTTTTTGCATTTTTCACACAAAATCCTGTAATCCCATAAAAGAAATAGTTTTTACTCCGCAACACATCGTAACGTACTACCCCCCCCCCATT